>ENA-ORDI01000270-ORDI01000270.1-marine-metagenome-genome-assembly--contig:-NODE-270-length-37633-cov-7.967355_pt1 | contig 37633 bp, 27 predicted proteins | sample MGYA00248628_ERZ508525 | MGnify/ENA primary metagenome ERZ508525 (study PRJEB26195, sample SAMN05422138) | marine metagenome | isolation source: East of Porto Seguro, South Atlantic Ocean | place... | reverse complement strand
TCACCGATGATTACTGTACATGCGCCACAGTCACCCTCCCGGCACCCTTCCTTGGTCCCCATTAGCTTCTCTTTCTGACGAATAAAATCCAGCACGAGTAATCCCGGATGAGCGTCAGTAATTACCTCATGATCGTTAAGTATAAAATGGGTATTAACAAGCATTTTAACTAAGATACAAGTATATCAACATACGTTGCTAATATAGCGTTTTATCAGCTTTAGCTGCCCATGCTTTAAAGGCAGCTTTACCTTCCTCTGCAAGTATTTGAACTGCAGGAATCTTTCTTTGATTACCGTTTTTAGTCAATTCTTCATAAAAAGATTTATCATCGAAACCAATCTTCCGGGCATCCTCGCGGGTGTTGGCGTAGTATATTTTTTCTATACGAGCCCAATAGATTGCTGCCAGGCACATAGGGCAGGGTTCACAGTTGCAATAGATCTCAGCACCCTGGAGGTGAAAATCACCTAGGGTTTTGCAGGCATTACGAATAGCAACGATTTCGGCGTGGGCTGTAGGATCATTAAAAGAAGTTACTTTATTAAATCCTTCAGCAATGATCTTGTCGTTCTTGACAATAACAGCACCAAAAGGTCCTCCATTGTTTTCCATCATCTTTTCCTCGGAAAGCTGGATGGCTCTCCGTAAAAACTCTTTATTCCTTGCAGACATAGTCAAATTGATATTCTGGAGCAAAGTTAACGGAGAATACGGGAATGGTAACAGTAAAACATAGTGGCTCGGGCCGGAATCGAACCAGCGACACATGGATTTTCAGTCCACTGCTCTACCGACTGAGCTACCGAGCCACAAAATTGCTGCAAAAAAGCCGCTGAAATTAGCGGCGATAATATCCTTCATGCAAACGCAAACTCACCTATTTTAAAGTCCTTGCTGCTTCAAATGTGAACATCTATTTTCCCAAGCTTTTTTTGCAATACATATGAAAATTATACTGGCATCGCACAACCTCCATAAAATGGAAGAAATGAAAGCGGCCTTAAAGGATCTTCATGTTGAGATTAGAACGCTGAATGATTTTCCTGAAATAGGTGATATTCCTGAAACAGGAGCAACGTTGGAAGAAAATGCTTTGCTTAAAGCGCGAACCGTAAATAAGCTCACTGGGCTTCCTGCAATAGGGGATGACACCGGTTTGGAAGTGGATGCACTTGCTGGTGCGCCTGGAGTGTATTCTGCACGCTATGCAGGTGAAAATGTTACATATGAAGATAATGTAAATAAAATTTTAAATGAGATGGCTCATATACATGAACGAGAGAGAACTGCTAGCTTTTGTACAGTGACTGCTTTTGTAGATGGTTTTGATGAAATTACAACCTCAGGAAAAATTGAAGGAATGATTACAAAAGAACCAAAAGGGACAAGCGGATTTGGATATGATCCGGTATTTTATATCCCAGAAATGAAATGTACATTTGCGGAACTTTCTACAGAGGAAAAGAATAAAATAAGTCATCGTGGACACGCGTTACAAAAACTTAGTAAACTTTTATCCGCTCATTGGAGCGTAGATGAAACAACAGGAGTATAACTTATAGACCTACCGCTATCGGATTGACCCCCGTGAATCGGGGCTGAAAACACCGAAAATAACTATCATAGGAGTCCCTTTTGTATAAAGGGTATGCGGTCATATTAGTGCTTTGTATGGCCATCTCGGCAAATTTTGCCCAAGATGGTCAATCAGATTCGTCTGTCCAAGAATTGCATGACAGCTTTATCCTCGCATCTGATTATGTAACGCCAGCATTTCCAGATATTCCAAAACCTTTAAGCCTGCTTGCTGACACTATATTGACCCCTCTGGGCTGGATAAAAGCTGATTTTGGAGAACGTGATATTGAAATTCATATTGATCGCGATTGGCAATACATCACATTAACTGAATATATTGATGATGAAATTTTTCGTATTCCATTCACCGCACCAGTGGATTGGTATTTTGTTCATATGATCAACGTCAAGCGTCGCATTATATTTACGGATAAGGTATCATTAGGGAGTGAAGATATAGTTGCAGAATCTCGGCGAGGAGGTAAAGGTATTACCTTTGATCTGGTGGATATGGGTGCCTTGGGAACAGCTTCATTGCGTGTTAGAGGAAATATCAATATTTCGGGAAAGATGGTTTTCCAGGATCAGGAATTAGTGCGCTCCAGTTTGGCTGAATCCCAGAATACCCATCTCGAATTTGATCAAAAACAGAATTTAAATGTAGAAGGAAAGATCGGTGATCGCATAACTGTACTCATGGATAATGACTCTGAACGGGATTTTGACTGGGAAAATAATATCCGTATTTCCTATGAAGGTGCAGAAGATGATATTATCCAAAAGATCGATGCAGGAAATATTTCACTTTCTTTACCTGCGACTCAATTTGTGACATTTTCAGGACAGAATAAAGGCCTGTTTGGTTTGAAAGCCGTTTCAAAACTAGGCCCAATAGATATTACAACTATCGCGTCTATTGAGAAAACCAAGAAAGAGCAGTTGGAATACAAAGGTACAAGTGAAGCCCAAACACTGCGCATCAAGGATTACGAGTATATCAAATATCAATATTTCTTTATAAACAAATTGTACCGCAACGGCGCCCAAAATCAGCCGACGGAGTATATGGGTCAATCCAAGAATATCCAATATATCCCGCCGTTTTATCCACTGGTAGACGGCCTTCACCGCATAGGGCGCTACGCGGTACGCAATTTTGAATTATACCGTATGGACAATTCCACAGATCCTACAACAGAACCAGGGTCAGCCTATGTGGATATTGATAATCCATCTGATGATGACCGCAACAATGTCAATTTTAAACGGCTTGAAGAAGGACCAGATTATTCCATCAGTAGAGATTTGGGCTTTCTGCGCTTAAAAAATCGTTCAGCTAATAATGTACTTGCATGTCATTACATTATTGTGGAACTCGATGTCAATAATCGTAATTCGGTAATTGATACTGTTTTGGCTATTGGGCATGGTGTTATAGAAGGTGATTCCACCCTGGCGTTAAAAATGATAAAACCACAAAACCTGACACCATCGCATGAATTATGGGATCTTATGTTTAAAAATGTGTATTACTTGGGTGCGACTAACATTAATCAGGAAGGGTTTGGCGTTAAGATCTTTAATACGGACTTCCAACCAGATAAATATTATGACCCCAATGGAATTGAGTATATTACCCAGTTTGGGCTGGACAGTGTTGATGCCTCGAATGAACTGAAAAGTGATAATATCATTGATATGTTTAATCCAAACATTGTCAGCCTGCCAACAGGTGAATTGTTTTTTCCCATTTATCATCCTTTTACAAATGATTCATTGGAAGGAGGTAATGCCAATCCTGATCTAAATGGTGTTTTAGGTGAAGGGAAAATGTATACGTCAACCATTATAGGTGAAATCACTCAGGATAAACATTGGGAAATTGAAGTTGAATACACCAACAAAAGCTCTACTATTAATTTGGGATTCATGATTGTAGAAGGCAGTGACCAGGTATTCCTGGATGGTGTAGAACTTAGACGCGGGCAGGATTATCAAATTGATTATTTCAGCGGAACTCTGATCATGGGCAGTGGTACTGATCCCAATGCAAACCTCAAGATTTTATACGATAAACATGAATTGGTGTCCTTTGATAAGAAAACCATTATAGGAACACGAGCCCAAATGGATCTGGGTGAAAAATCGTTTATTGGTGCTACAGCATTGTATTATAACCAATCCATAATGAATGAAAAAATTGAAGTGGGGTATGAACCCATGCGCAATTTTATCTGGGATTTGAATGGGCGATATCAACTTGAGTTTGATGGCTTAACCCGTGCATTGGATCGCCTGCCAATCATAGAAACGGAAAAAGTATCCGCATTTTCTATCGTAGGAGAAATAGCACAGGTATTTCCAAATCCAAACCCCATCAATAATTCAGCAACAGGTGACCCAAACGGTGTAGCGTTTATTGATGATTTTGAAGGCTCTAAACGCACGACGTCCATCCCGATTCAACGGCGTTACTGGAAAGAATCATCCGCACCATTGGTTTTAGGTGATGAACAATTAAAACAGCGTAATCGAACTAAAATGGGTTGGTATAATCCTTATGTTCAAGTCCGGACAAAAGATATATGGCCCAACCAATCAACGTCTATCCGCGCCCAGAATGAAACCACAGATATATTAAAATTAAATTATAGACCCAGAGATTTACACAGTGGTATAATACAGGATTCTTTATGGGCTGGCATAACAACACCATTATACTCAGGTGATTACGACCAAACCCAAACCAAGTTTTTTGAAATTTGGTTATACGGAGAAAAAGGGAAATTGACCGTTAACTTAGGCAGGATCAGTGAAGACCGCGATGGGGATGGTCAATTGGATACTGAAGATGAAAAAGTAGCCGGTATGAATGGCGATGGGCTATTACAAGATCAGGAAGATATCGGTTTGGATGGCTGCATAGACGAATACGAAGATGGCTGGGGCGGTTGTATCGATACATTTTATGTGGCTGTTGTGGATGATCCACTATGGGCTGATATTGTTTATACAGGTTTAGATCGCAATCTGGATGATCCTAATAATGATAACTGGTCGTACAAAGAAGGCAGTTCTGATTTTTCAAAAATTAATGGAACTGAAGGAAATGCCCTGGATACCGGTAAATATCCTGATACAGAAAGCTTGGATCGTTCTTTTGAATTAATGATCGTGAATAAATATTTTACTAAATCATTTTTCCTTACCGATACTACATATTTAGCCGGCCGTACAAAAAAATCCAATGGTGATTATACTGGCTGGAAATTATACCGTATACCTTTGAACCATTTCAGCAGGGTGGATTCTAGCATGAGCCCGGAATGGACAGAAATTCGCCATTTACGTTTGGTCGTATCCGATACTGGAAATGTCAATATCAATGTTGCCAAGATTGAACTGGTGGGCAATGGCTGGCAGGAATTGGGTATTGCTTCAGATTCATCCAATACATTCACGAAAGAAAATGCGGATAGTGTTTTTGCTATTGCTGTCGTCAATACGGAAGACAATGACAATTATGTCCCTCCCGAAGGTGTGAAAGGAGAATATGACAGACTAAATGATATACGTTCCAAAGAACAATCGCTGGTGATGAAATTCACTGATCTGCCTGCAGGGTATAGCGGTGCTGCTATGAAGAGTCTGATGAAAATATCCGGCGCGAATTATTTGACCTATGATAAATTAAAAATGTATGTTTATGGTGAAACTCCAAACCAATGGATTGGCAAAGAAGAAACAAGTGTTGAATTTTTTCTACGTTTTGGACAGGGCAATAATTATTATGAGTTTATCCAACCCGTTTACAGCGGCTGGGATGAAACGCGAGGGAGGAACTCTATTGAAATTGATCTGAATTGGATGACCAAATTAAAGCTTCAGGATTCGTCATCTGTGAGCAAATATGAAGAAACAGATATATACGAGATTATAGATAATGACCGCTATTATACTTTTACAGATGAAGATGGAATTGAAACGGGTAAAAAGATTCATATTAAAGGAAAACCCTCACTCTCAAGTATTCAATATTTTACTGTGGGAATTACTAATCAGGCAAACGAACCTATTACGGGTGATGTATGGCTGGATGAACTGCGCTTAAGCGGTGTGAAGAAAGATCGCGGTGTAGCGATGCGGGTGCAGTCCAAATTCAATTTAGCGGATCTGGCGACGTCCACTATTTCTTACAGCAGAAAAGATGCCAACTTCCATGTATTGCAGCAACGCTTGGGCAGTAATGCAAATACAGAAAATCTCAGAGTGAACACTAATGTGCAGTTACACAAATTAATGCCCAAGTCCTGGGGGTTGAATATCCCATTAAACACAACCTTTTCACAGTCGGAAAATAGGCCAAAATATTTCCCTGATTCAGATATCCAAGTGAATCAGAAAAATGTCCCTGATTCCATTATGACCAGAAAACAGGAAATATCTTTCAGTACTTCTTTGACCAAGTCCAGTAAGTCTGATAATAAATTTATAAAATCAACACTCGATAAGATTAAACCCAGTTTTACAGCTTCTCAGTCCAAATCTTCTGACCCACTAAACTCAGAAGTTTTGAACGAAAAATATTCTGGAAAAGTGAGCTATTCATATCCATTCAGCAGAGATAATTATATCACACCATTTAAATGGCTTAAAGATGTTCCCTGGCTCGGTGAAAAACTGGGTGAAATGAATGTTTATTATACACCTTCTGCATTTAACACCAGTTTAAATTTTAATGAATCCCTGTCGCAAACGACAAAACGTGTCGGCCCCCGTTCTGATAAATATTCCTTTGGCTTAAGTCGGAAATTCTCACTTGATTACAGTCTGACGGATAAACTGAAAACAAAATACTCCAGAACAATCACCAGTGATCTCAAGGATTTTCGCGGCTATGCCTGGATAGCCATAAAAGAAATGGATCCCGGTGTTGTGGAAAATATTAATGAAAATCTGACGACATCCTTTAACCCACAATTGTTCACTTGGCTCAAACCAAACTTTAACCATAGTGCCGCCTTCCGCTGGAATAAACCCCGCGCCAGTACGATAGATGGTGCTACAATTGGAACCCAATTACGTTTTTCATCGAGCTTCAATATTTTACCATCTCAAATGTTCGAGTTATTTTATAAACCACCTTCAAAATCAAGTTCGAGAACTGAAAGCAACAGGCGCAGGGGCCGGGGTAAAGCTAAAGAGAAAGAGATCAAAGAAACCAAAACTGAACAAAAGGAAAATGCTTTCCTGACATCTTTGCATGGAATAATAAGAAAAGTGAATCCCATCAGTTTCTCCTATACAGAAAACCTCAACCGTACAGGCCGGGGAGTTCAAGGAACTGTACCTACCGGGTATAAGTTTGGCTGGCTGCCTGAGCACGAATTGGATCATGCTAATAATATTGGATCTGATCTGGGAACCTGGGATCATAAGCGCGATTTTTCTGTACGCTCAGGATTGAATCTTACTCGCAATATTTCTACTTCAATGAATTATTCCCAGAATATCTCCATCACCATTGGCGCATCAAATGTTGAGCAGCGCTCAATGTCCCGCGATTATTTGTTTTGGGGAGAAAAGCTGGATTCAGGATTTCCTTTCTTTGGTTGGAGTTTGCGTTGGACCGGGGTTGAGAAATGGCCTTTTATTAAGAAAATCGCTCGTTCCGCAAGTATGGAACACTCCATGAATGGCAAAGAATCCCGGTCTTGGCAATTTGAGAATTTTGATGGACCGGCCATGCCGCTATTTGATCTCGATCAATTCATCAACGATTACGGTGATTATCAGCGCTCGGCCAGGAAAAACATCAGTTTTGCACCCCTCATAGGATTAAACATAAACTTGAAAAAAGGTATTTCCATGAATATCCGCCACAATTTGTCCAAGTCGGTTCAGGACGAATCCAATGGTTTGAACGTGCGCAATGAAAAAACATGGACAGCTAGCAGCAATTACAGCTATCGGGGTGGTTTTACAATACCATTGCCTTATATGGACGACTGGCATATCCAAAATACCGTAAACTTCACGCTTAATTTTGATATGAATGAAAGCGAGTCATTGGGGAGTAAAGATGGTGGTGCAGAATTTGGTCAGACTGCATTCAACTCCGGCTGGAAAACAGCATTACGGATATCCTATTCATTCAGTTCACAAGTCAGTGGCGGTATCATTTATGAATACAGGGAATCAGAATCAAAAACGACTGGCAAGAAAATCGACCGTGATTTCGGGTTTGATATAAATATTGCGATTAGTGGTTAATGATAACTGGTTTGTGCTAAAAGAATGAAAAAGAAAATGAAATTAATTTGCGCTTTATTCAGTTGTCTGGTTACTGTCGGTTGTGAAAATACAGTGCCGGAATTTTCTGGCGAGCGAGCGTTTCTGCATTTGGAAAAACAATGTTCATTTGGCCCGCGAAATCCTGGTTCAACAGGATATAAGAAATGCCTTGAATACTTAATACAGGAATTGCAATCAACCGCTGATACCGTATGGACACAACCTTTAACCTATAATGATCCGCATCGGGGCGGTAGTTATAATTTGCAAAACATTATTGCTCGATTTAATCCAAACGCTGAAAAACAGATTTTATTGGGTGCACACTGGGATACACGCCCCTGGTCAGATAAAGAATTAGAAGTAAAAGATCAAAACAATCCAATTATAGGTGCGAATGATGGCGCCAGTGGAGTCGCTGTACTATTAGAAATCGCCCACATCCTGAAAGCAAATCCATCAGAAACAGGCGTAATAATTATATTCTTCGATGGTGAAGATCTTGGGATGGCCGGTGAAAACAGATCCTATGCACAAGGTTCCCAGTATTTTGCCCAAAACCTGCCATTTCCAAAACCGGATCATGCAATCATTTTGGATATGGTGGGAGATCAACACCTTCATTTTCCAATCGAACGCTTTTCTTACAGCCAAGCTCCACAGTTAGTCCGCAAAATATGGAAACTGGCCAATAAATTGAATTTACCGGCTTTTGACCAGTCGCTGGGTTATACGATCTACGATGATCATGTGCCGCTTTGGGAAAATGCAAACATACCTGCCATTGATATTATTGATTTTGACTATCCCCATGAGTATGATAACTATTGGCATACACTTGAAGACACCCCAGATAAATGTTCAGCTGGTAGTCTGGAACAGGTAGGAATATTATTAACCTATCATATCTATGGAATCGAATGATGATTCAGTTTTACTTTTTTTCTATGCGTAAAACCATTTGGCTGCTTGCGGGGTTGCTTTTATTCACAATGGGTTGCCCCAGCGGCGATTCCACCGATGAAGAAGAAATTGCCTTGCTGCAGGATCTGCAGTTTAATTACCACCAAGGCTTGAATAATCTTTATTTCAGCGTTCAGGTCGAATCATCCTTTCTTAGCAAAAAACTTCAGGCTGTGCAAGCGCTGTATTTTGGATTTGATACTACACAAACTGCAGATACGTTGGCCTTGAATGATGCAGGAATCACAGGCGATATAATTTCGGATGATGATGTCTTTTCAATCAAAGTCAGCAATGATTCAAATTATGTAACATATGTTTTAGAACCCGCAGACACAGGAAAAGTTTATATTAAATACCTCGCTCAATTCGGAACTGTAATAAAAGAACAAATGACCAGTTTCAAAATGGGCAATCAGGGGCCCAGAATACTTTCTGTTAGTATGCCGGATACCATGCGTCGTCCTAGTGGAGATAGTGTAGTTGTGGGGACCATTGTTGTTTCCTTGACAGACCCTGATGGCCATGAAGATGTGCAAACATGTTATCTGATGTTTCAAAAACCAGATAGCACTTTTTCCAGCGGCAGCCCGATTTCATTATATGATGATGGCAACGAGGATTTTTCCATGTATTTGTGGGATGAAGTAGCCAATGATGGAAAATACTCTCGCTATATTATTATTGATTCCAGCAATCCCCTGGGCACATATACCTCCTATTTTTATGCCCGGGATTACTCAGGTATATTATCAGAACCTTATATCACAAAACTGGTTGTGCAATGATGAGACGATTACTAATAAGCATAATTATTTTGATAACTTATTTGGCTGCGCAGGAAACAACTGCTGCAAAGTTCCGGTTGCCTAATAATTTTAGCAGTCGTAAAACAGTATCAGTGTCGGATACATCACAAACCGGGTTGTTGAGCAATGTCATTTCAGAAATTCGTTTACAGGGTGATACAAGCTGGGTATGGTTAGGGACCGGACGGGGACTTTCCAGGGTGAAAGATTCGCTCAATATAGAAACTTTTTTTACCAGCACTGATTTGACCAATGGATCAAGTACTGGTGGTTATTTTCCAGTCGGTGGAGTATCAGCCATAGCTGTTAAAGGTGACACAGTTTTTGTTGCCTTTGCCAGTAGTGAGAATGATTTTCCCATTGGCAAGGGCGTCGTTTACACGGCCAATTCAGCCACTGAAAATCCGGTGTGGATTTATTATGATCAGCCTGTTGATCTTGCTGACGCGGAAACATTTCCCTGGGGTGGAATTGGTTTTGTACAGGGCTTGCCTATCACCGTTCCGCAATATAATGTTACCTACGATGCTTCCATCGGCAATGGGTATGTATGGATCACCAGTTGGGCCGGCGGTTTAAGGCGCTATAAAATCTCTGACGGCAGTTGGGAACGTGTACCTGTTCCTGAAGATGATCAGCTTACATTGATCACATGTGCTGATTCTTCCTACGAATTGGTGGATGGTAAAAACATACTTAAAAATTTCTACATGAATCCCCGGGATCCCATTGATGGCGGCAACCACAACCATAAAGCATTTTCAGTGTTATCTTATAATGATACAATTTGGGTAGGTACTGCCAATGGTATCAATCGAGGCATTTTCGGAAGCCAGGGCTGTATTGACTGGCAGCATTATGCCTATCCTTTTGAAAATCTGACTGGTAATTTTGTGGTCAGCATTGCCCGTCAGTATTGGAACGGCCAGCGAATCATTTGGGCAGCAACGATGAATGCCGATGACCCCACGGAACAGCGGGGTGTGAGTTATACACTGAACGATGGTAATACATGGTACACAGCTTTGGAAGGTGAACGCGTGTATAATGTCCATGCCCAAGATTCACTTGTTTTTGCTGCTTCAGCTAAAGGGCTCTGGAAATCTAAAGATGGTCAAAACTGGGCATTGTTCAAGCCGGCTAAGAATGTTACACCGCTGCAAGGCGATGAAACAATATCCAGTGAAGTGTATTCCGTCGTGTTGGATGAACGAGCATATTATAACGGACCGGTGCTTTGGATAGGTACGGGTGATGGTGTTGCTCGTTCTGCGGATCTGGATGGCAGTAATTGGGAAATATATCGGGCTGATTATGATCCGGAAAAAATTTATGCGTATCCCAATCCGTTTTCGCCGAATTCCCATAATGTGTTGGATGGCGATGGTTATGTCAGATTTCATCTAGGCAATGTTGTTTCGCCTGATGTGGAAATGGCTGTGTACAATTTCGCCATGGAAAATGTTTATAATGTTACTCTTGATAGACGAAACCCGGAAACAGGTGCTATCAAGTGGAATGGCAAAGACAGTAACAGTCGTTTGGTAGACAATGGAGTATACTTTATTAAACTGAAATATTCACAAAACCTGAACGCATCTCCGAGTAATCATTGGGTAAAACTCATTGTCGTGAAATGAAACACTTATTATCTATACTCATTTTTTGTACAATGTTACTCAACGCTGCAGACTATGCAGGATATTCAGGTGCATTTCTGCGTATGGGTACATCCGCTCGTTCCATGGCCATGGGCGGTGGTTTTACAGCGGAACTTGATCGAGGATTTACTGCATATCATAATCCAGCCAGCGTCGCCTTTTTAGAAAAACGTCAAGCTTCCTTTTCCTATCATTCTCTAGCTTTGGAACGCAAGTTTATTGCCAGCAGTATTGCAGTTCATTTACCGCCCACAGCGGGTGTTGGTGTAGCCTGGATCAGTGCGGGAGTGGATGATATTGATGGTAGAACTTCTGCTGGAGAAGCCACCTCAACTTTATCGACGTCCGAAGATGCTGTTTATTTTAGTTTTGCCCAGCGTTTACAAAGTTGGATCAGTGTTGGAGTAAATGTTAAGATCCTGTACAACCAATTGCCCATGAATGAAAGTGACCTAGCTGGAAAAGGAATAGGATTTGATGTTGGTGTCCTGATGCGGCCTGGTAAGCGTATGACCCTTGGGCTTATGGTTCAAGATCTAAATTCATATTACCAATGGAATACAGGTAAAGTCTTCGAGGAAGAAGGCCGTGTATACCGTGATGTTTTTCCATCGATATTTAGAACTGGTATAACATATAAAATGAGAAAACTCTATATTGTGGGTGATGCTGGAATTATCGCTGGTGAAAAATCAGATGGCTCTTTTGGGCATTTGGGTCAATCAATACGTGCAGGTGTAGAATATACATATCGGAAGAATTATTTTTTCCGCGGCGGTTATGGAAATGGAAGAATTGGAGTTGGTGCCGGGATGAATTTTTCATTTTTAAAAAAGAATGATGCCTTTCTGGATTATGCTATGATTGCAGAACTTCCGGCAGGAATGGCTCATATAATTACATATGTGTTCCATTTTTAAATTTTTCCTCCTGTTCATTTCTTGTGCATTGTATAGCACAGGTACTCAATTTTTATCTACTCCTTCAAATGGATTGGAGTTGGCAATCGGTACCAATGCTATTCAGAAAAATAGTATTAATCCGGCAGCACATTTTATACATGGCCCAGCCCCAACAATGGGTATTTCATATGGATCATGGTTAGCTGATTCCAAAATATCAGCAATTAAAATTTCGTTTCCTGGACAAAATATGTCATACGGATTGGATTTGAAATATGTTGTCCTGGATGATTTGGAATTGCGATCTGAAAGACCAACTGATGATCCTTTAGCAACTTATAGCGCAAGCGGTTTTGCTTTGGGCGGTTCGTTCAGCAAAGAATTAATGGGTATGAATATCGGCGCTGCTGTACGTTATGTGAGAATTGATCTATACACAGAAAACAGCAGCGGAATTGCTGCAGATGTGGGGTTAACAAGAAACATTTCTTCTAGAATAAATGTTGGTGGTGCAATTTTGAATTTTGGAAAAATGTCTACCCTACGAAGTGTTGAGCCCAAGTTGCCATTACGATTTATTACAACTGCAAATGTCTTGGTTGAAACAGGTCAATTAGTGAATAACATCTCAATAACCGGTGAATGGTCCAGCTTAATCAAAAGCAGTGTATTTTATGTATCCACTGTATCGCGCTTGAATAATTTTGAGTTCCGTTTAAGTAGCAAACTTTCCAAGGAAGTCACAGAAATTTCTGGCGGTGTGGGCCTGCAATTCGGTATCTATGGCTTAAACTACGGCGTACGCTTTGGATCACAAAATTTAGGAATGCCCCAGATGATTGATCTAACAATTCAACTGCCATAATATGACTAATCAAAAAAATACTGGTGAACGTCAGCAGAAAATAATCGTCTTTCTGCTGTTTATTGTGCTGATTCTTGCCAGCATTATAATCGGCACATTTAATAAAATCAACTTGCTTGAAAAACCACCCGTTACAAAAGCGCCAGATATTGAACCGATCGAAGCAGTAGCTCCAGTCAGTACAGGTAAAATTGCCATTATAATAGATGATTTTGGTTATCGGAATGACGCTGTTTCTGAAGGGTTTTTAAATATGGATGCTGATTTGACGTATTCCGTCATACCCGGGCACGAATACAGTCAAACCATGTCTAAAAAGGCATTCCAATTGGGATACGAAGTCATCGTACACATACCCATGGGAACCACTGCTCCAAAATATGGAGAAGATGAATATATTATTAAAGCATCCATGACAAGCGCTGAAATTGAATCAAGGATGGATAAAGTATTGCAGCACTTGCCGGAAGCAGTGGGTATGAATAACCATCAAGGATCAAAGGCTTCAGCAAGCAAACGGGTGATGAATGTGATGGGAACTGTGTTGAAAGAGAATGGGAAATATTTTCTGGATAGCCGTACAACCAAAGAGACTCAAGCTGAATTAGTAATGCGTACTTTGGGTGTTCCCACGGGTCGCCGGCATGTTTTTTTGGATAATAATGCTGATGAAAACTCGATAAGTCAACAACTATATATACTTGCTGAAAAAGCCAAAACCAGTGGGTTTGCTGTGGGGATTGGCCATGTGAAAGAGAATACATTAAATGTACTGCAGCGGGAGATTCCCAAACTCAAAGCTGACAATTTCGAATTCGTATTTGTTTCAGAAGTTGTGAATTAATCCATGGGTATCATGTGCAGAGTAATGCGTGGTGATTTTATCGAAAGCATGCATGTTGCTTACGCGGTTGTGGTTGATGGGGATGGACAAATAGTCAAGAACTGGGGTGATCCCGATTACTTAACGTGTGTTCGTTCCGCACTGAAACCTTTCCAGGCATCAGCTGCAGTGTCCGCTGGAGCTACGGATGCAGCAGGATTTACATCTGCAGAACTGGCTCTTATGTGTGCATCTCATAATGGAGAGGAAATTCATATTCAGACGGCTAAAGAAATGTTAGAAAAATTGGGCTATGATATGTCTTATTATGAATGCGGCAGCCATGCTCCTTATGATAGAAAATCAAAAATTGAGCTTATCAAAAATTCGCAAGAGCCGACACCATTGCACAATAATTGCAGCGGTAAGCATGCCGGTATGTTATGTCTGACAAAATATCTAAAGGCAGATCCAGCGGGATATACCAATGTTGAACATCCTGTCCAGCAGGCTATCATGAAACAAATAATGAAATTTTCAGAACTGGAAGATTTCCCCCTGGCCGTTGACGGCTGCAGTGCCCCGGTGCCGTTTATGACCTTATATAATATTGCCTTAATGTATCAAAAACTTGCCAGCGTTGATCATGAAGATTTGAGCCCGCTTTATGATGCGATGGTATCCAACCCGATGCTGGTGGCCGGGACGGATCGGTTTGACACAGATTTCATTGAAGCGATGAAAGGCCATGCGGTAACAAAAGTTGGCGGGGAAGCGATTCGAGGTATTGGATTCCGCAAAGATGATGGTTCAGTTTTGGGTATTGCTATAAAAATGCTGGATGGCAATCAGCGCTGTGTACCGTCGGTAGCATTAGCTGTATTGGAAAATCTTAAGCTGTTAACCAGTACTGTGCTTGAAAAACTTAAAAAATATAGTAATATAACCTTAAAAAATCACCGCCTGCTGGAGGTGGGATCAATTGTTATAGAAATTTAGGTGTACATATTGCGACATTATTTAATTATCTGGTTCCTCCTTTGCTGCAGTCTGCTCGTTGGACAATCCAGCCACACATTTTTAACCTACAACTTACTCAATTATGAAGATGAGGATGACCGAGAAGATGATTTTATAACTGTTATTGAGTATGTAGAACCTGATATCATCATTGCTCAGGAAGTCGTTAGTGATGATGGTTTTAACCATTTCCTAACAGATGTATTAGATATACTTGCCCCTGGGGATTGGTCCGGAGCTGATTTTACAGACCAGAGCGCCAGTATTGATATTGCCCTTTTTTACCGCCATGATGTGTTTTCGTTTATCAGCACAGATTTAGTTAACACCGCTCAGTCTGCCGGAACAAGGGATGTTGTTGAATGGATCATGGAGCATAATGAATCCAGTACGCAGTTCAATGTGTATGGGGTTCATTTTAAAGCAAGTTCAGGGAATGCCAATGCTCAGTGGCGCCTGGCTGAAGCCACAGCCTTGAGAGATTATTTGGATGATCTCCCAGCAGGAAGCCATTTTATTGTTGCCGGTGATTTCAATATTTATAGCAATAGTTCAGCATCAGAACCAGCATTTGAAATGTTGACAGGTGAAGGCGATGATGACGATGGCCGTCTGTTTGATCCAGTGGATCGTATCGGCCACTGGCACAACAACAGCTCTTTTGCTGATGTTCATACCCAATCACCGCGCAGCGGCAGCTATGGCGGGATGGATGATCGCTTCGATTGGATTTTTGCATCAGAATCGGTACTGAATGAAACGTATGAATTGAATTATGTGGCAGACTCCTATTGGGCAGTCGGTAATGACGGCAATCATTTTAACCAAGCCATAAATGACGGTAACAATACTTCTGTCAATGATGCCATGGCAGATGCACTCCATGATGCTTCAGACCATTTACCGGTCATGGTGTCCTTTACTTTTCCCAGCGGAGATCCCTCCCCATACAATATTGTGATAACGGAAGTGATGGTCAACCCGGCTGCGGTATCAGACAGCTATGGAGAATGGTTTGAATTATACAATGCTGATACTGTAACGATTTCTATGCTGGATTGGCTATTGCTTGATAGCGGCAGCGATGAACATAACGTTAATTCAATAAGCATAGCACCAGGTGAGTATATTGTATTCGGGCGGAACAACGACAGTTCAGTAAACGGCGGCTATAACGCTAATTATGAATACTCGGGCTTTCAGCTAGCCAACAGTGAAGATGAGATAATGCTGATCGATGATGAGGGACGTGTTGTGGATGAAATAGCTTATGATTCATCATTTCCTTATTTATCTGGTGCGTCCATGTATTTAAAAAATACCGCCTATGACAATGCCGTAGATACCAGCTGGGCCATGTCTGAAATCCCTTATGGTGATGGCGATTATGGTACACCGGGCAGAGCGTGGGATGATACCACATCAGCCGGTATTGATGATATTATTGGATTACCAAAAGAGTATGTTTTATATCCAGCCTATCCCAATCCCTTCAATCCAACTACGACCATCCGGTTTAGCGTAGCGGCGACGCATGCATCGCTCCTACAGGTTTATGATATCACTGGGCGTGTGGTGGAAACGCTTGTAAATAAAAGACTAATATCTGGTGTGCATGAAATAATTTGGAATGCCTCCAACCAGTCCAGCGGTGTCTATTTCGTGCGTTTGTCAAATAATACATTCCGGCAAACGCAAAAGCTTATTTTATTAAAATAATTTCTAGTCTTAATTGATTTCCCTCGCCGTCAATATTAACTTGGCGAGCGCATTTTTCAGCAGGTGGACTCATCTGCTGTTTTTATCCGTGGTATGACATGAAAGTAAATTGGTATCATTTCGCATTTTTGATTCTAATGGCTGGATTCCTAACACGTCTCCAAGCCCAGTTTGTAGATGATGTCTATGATAAATATACCTCTGTTGGCCAATTAGGTTTGGCAGTTACCAATTTTGGTGTTTTGGGCAATGGGTGGAATAAGATCGACGGCCGCATTCAGCCATCCTGCATGTACAAGCAGAAGACAGAAATTCTGAGAGAACAAGTCGAGCATTTTTCCTATGCCGGACTCTGGATCGGCGGAAAAGTGAACGGCGAGCGCCGCGTTTCAACAGCCATTGTAGATGGTGTTTTTGAATCCGGACAGGAAGGGTTTGAATTTTTTGCAAACTCTGACTTTGAAATTCGATCGTCCATTTCATCTACATCTTTGGACTCTATGGCACAGTATTATTCCCCTTACGCTGTTTCACATCAGGACTTCATCATGGATTTCAAGGATTATGGCGTTTCAGCAACAGATAATTATGGCATTCCAAATCATACTCCATTGGGAATTGATGTTCATCTTGAATCGTATGCCTGGAACTTCACGTATGCTGATGCTTTTGTCATTTTGAATTACACAATTCATAATTCATCCAATGAAACAATTAAGGATATTTATACAGGTCTATGGATGGATGCTTCTGTTGCTAATATGAATTACACCAACAAATATGAACCCGGCGGCGGCTTTTCATGGTATGATAATCTGGACGGCTTCGATCAGTCTGCCGATGATGCTGGCTTTTCACGGGATATTGCTTATCAATACGATGCTGATGGTGATGACGGCTGGGCAGAATCCTATATTGGCGTATCATTATTAGGCGGAACAGTTCCCCGGCCCTATGTGCAATCCCATTTCAGCCAGTGGGTCTGGACAAATTCCAACAATGCAGATTATCCACAATATAGTATGCCCCTGAGGGACGAAGATCGCTATGATGAGATGGAAACCAATGTACCCAAAGGTACAGGTGATGATTATACCGATGAAGGTTATCCTTCGGCACCCAATAGTTGGATCTATTTATTTTCTGTTGGTCCTTTTGGTAGTGTACCTGCCAATGAAGATTCATCTGTTTGGGAATTATTCCCAGGAGATTCCTGCAATGTGGTTATAACAATCGTATGTGCCCGCTGGCAAGGTACTACGGATGATGGGCCTGCACGACGAGCAAATCTCCATATCAACAATGACTGGGCGCAAAAAGCGTTTGATGGTGAAGATAAAAATCGGAATAATATTTTAGATGAGGGAGAAGATCTGGATGAGGATGGTAAGATTACCCGCTATATTCTTCCGGAACCCCCGCCTGTTCCAAATATTGCCCTAACTGTAGATGACCAGGAAGTCACTGTTTATTGGCAGAAAAATGCAGAGTCGTTTGTAGATCCAATCAGCCGTGAACAGGATTTTGAAGGCTATTTTATTTATGGTGCACGGAAAACAATGAACGAATCTGATGAAGAATTTACGTTGCTAGGAGAATTTGATAAAGCTCATCCGGATCATATGGATATAGGCTATAATACAGGGTTTGATGTTGTAAAAATCGTAAATGAATTTGGTGAGCAAGACAGTGTTGAAGTAAACGGTAATTATTATCATTATAAATTTGTAAATAGTGATGTGAAAAACGGCTGGCTGAATTATTATGCTGTCACAGCATATGATCGTGGTGATCCAGACGCTAATTTGGAAAGCTTGGAAAGTTCGGTCTATGCCAATCGTAAGTATGTTTATCCAGGAGTTAAGACCTCAGATGATTGGGCTGGACAACCCAGTGTATATCCCAATCCCTATCGGGGCCAGGCAAAATGGGATGGTCATGGCAGCCGTGGACGGCAAATTTGGTTTCAAAATCTTCCATCAAAAGCTGAAATAAGAATTTTCTCACTGGCGGGGGATTTGGTAGATGTTCTGGATCATGATCAGGAATACAAAGGTACTGATATTCAAAATATCGATGACCGTAAAAATCCTCAATTCGGCGGTGGAGAACATGCTTGGGATCTTATTACTCGCCACGACCAGGCAACCGCATCAGGTTTGTATTTGTTTACAGTTGAAAATTTGGATAATGAGAGCTTATCTTATGGTGATATTAAAGAAGGTAAATTTTTAATCATTAAATAAAACAAAGGAGTACAAGATGAAAAATCTGATAATAACAAGTGTTTTTATACTGGGCGGTTTATTTGCTCAAGTGGATTATGACACCCAGATTCAACCCATTTGGACCAGCAATTGTACCAGCTGTCATGTATATGGTCATGGTTCAGGCTTGAATTTGACGACAGGCAGCAGCTATAACGACTTGGTGGATGTGGTATCACAAAATTATGCACCGGCGTTACGCGTGGCCAGCGGTGATCCAAGTAGTTCTGTATTGTATAATAAAATCAATAATAGTGGTACATATGGCGGGGTGATGCCGCCCTCAGGTCAAATGTCTGCTTCCAATATTTCCCTGGTAGAAACCTGGATAAATGCACTTGGTTCAACAACAATCACTATTGCTGCAGCCCGAGCTTTAACCATTGGTTCATCAGCGACTGTACAAGGAATTGTCACTTCACCAAACTGGGGAGGATACTATACTTCTTACACTATCCAAGATTCTACTGCGGGTATCATTGTCTATGCCTCTGCATCGACAATTGATCCTCCTGCAACTTTGGCTTTAGGTGATAAAGTTGAAGTTACCGGTACAATTGATGAATATAATGGATTAATGGAAATTGTTCCCAGCGGAGAAGATGATATTACGATTCTCAGTTCTGGGAATGACACACCAGATGCCCAAGAAGTGACTGTAGCTACACTTTTAACTGATGGTGAGGATTATGAATCAGAAATTATTGTTATAGATAGTGTTTCTATCACTTCTGGAACTTGGCCTGGTGAAGGTTCTTCGGCTAATTTAACCATTACAGATGATAATGAGACCTCTACGATCACCATGCGCATTGATTCGGATACAGATATTGATGGCCAAACGCAACCACAGGAACCTTTCATTGTTACAGCCGTCATCGGCCAGTATAATGACTACCAGGTGCAACCAAGATATTATACTGACTTCGCGGCAGTAGGTGCGGTTGTTCCAACCATTGCTGATGTAACTATGGATCCAACTGCACCAACGGATGCGGATGATGTAACCATATCTGCAACCATCACAGATGATGGCTCAATAGCCAGCGCTACCTTAACATATGATGCTGGTTCAGGGAATACAGATGTAGCCATGTCAAATACGTCCGGTGATACATATGCAGGAACGGTACCCGTTCAAACGTCTGGTACAACAGTATCCTATACCATTACCGCTACTGATAATGACGGAAATTCAGCAACATCAGATGAAGGTTCATATACAGTCCTTCCTTCAGGAGGCGCTATTACATCAATCTATGATATCCAGTATGTGAGCGATCCAACGACGGATGACGCCAGCCCATTGGATGGACAGTCTGTTTCGATTAGTGGTGTGGTTACGGCAGAGTTCTGGGGCGGCAGCAGTAATCGTTATTTATACGTCCAGGATGCCGAAGGGCCCTGGAACGGGATTGTATGTTTTGAATATGATGGCTGGGATGAATTTGATTTCATTTCAGCTTCAGGTATAGTGAATTCTGTCGCTGAAGGTGACAGCGTTACTGTTACCGGAACAGTGGATGAATATTATGGCTTGACAGAAATTGTGGATGTAACGGAAGTCATCATTCATGGGTCAGCTGTTAATATGATCAGCCCTGCGGTTGTTACGCCCGGCCAGATTATGACTGGAGGATCTGATGCGGAAGCTTATGAAGGCTGTCTAGTCAAGGTTGACGGTGTGACAGTTGACAATGCGGATCTTGGTAATGGAGAATGGTCTATTACAGATGGAACCAATTCCCTGCGTGTAGATGATATTTGGGATTATTATTATTTCCCTGAAAGTGGACAGGCATTGGCTGGAGTTGCCGGCGTTATGACTTACACATATAGTAATGCAAAACTTGAACCCAGGTTGGCTCGCGATTTGGTGGAAGCAGATGGAGCCCCAGTTCGTTTGCAGCGTATCCAGCAGGTACTTTATAGTGATTTAATTGCCGCTGGTGAAGATGAAGAATCAGATATTTCCTACATGTATGGAGATACGGTTACTGTAGAAGGTATTGTCACCATGCCCACCGGATTGAGTTATGCCGGTGCTGGCATTAAATTCATATTCCAAGATGAAAATGGCGGTCCTTGGAGTTCAATTCTATCCTACGATCCGGACAGTTCAGCATTCCCTGTTCTCTATGAAGGCGATCACATTCAAGCAACAGGTTATGTATACGAATATTCTACAGGCCCAGCGAATATGACAGAACTATTTATTACTGAACCTGTTAATATTTTGGCTGTAGGTGAAGATTTGCCAGAGCCGGAATTAATAGAGTCAGGCGATTTACGCTGGCCAACAACGGCAGAACAATGGGGTAATGTAACCGTTCGGATAGAAGAAGGTCTTGTAACCAATAATGATCTTCAGTACGAAGTGTTTGAAGTGGATGATGGCTCCGGTGGCGTATTGGTGGATGATGATTCTGACAGCATTCAAGTTCATTATGATGCTGTCGGGCCTCCTCCTGTAGGAACATTTATTAGTTCAATCGAAGGCTGGGTTTATCATCATTATGGCTCCAATGTAGATTCGTCTGCTTATAAGCTGGAACCGCTCTATATGTCAGACATCGAATTTGGTGCAGGTCCACCAACCATCTCTGATGCATCCAGAACTCCATGTACTCCTGGTCCTAGTGATGCTGTCGAAGTATCAGCTGAAATAATTGATAATTCAGCGATTGCTTCTGCTGAAATCATGTATTCAGTTGATGGTGGAGCTTATCAGTCAGTGACCATGTCGGTTGGAACAGATGATACATGGACAGGTACCATACCTGCTACCGGAACAGACGGCGCGCGTGTTAATTATTATATTTCTGCTACTGATGACGGTACCGATCAGGACGAACCCAAAACCAGTACGTTTCCATACGACATAGATGAAAACCAGTTTGGTTACGTGAGTAAAGACGGTGATCTTTCAATTGAGGATATTCAGTTCACCGATTGGGGATCTGGAGATTCTCCCTATGATGATTGTGAAGTTACAATTACAGGAATTGTTACCGCTGATACAGCCCAGTATAATTCTGGATATGGAGCGTATGCTGTCCAGAGTGGCTCTGCTCAATGGAGTGGAATAATCTTTGACGGCTGGGATGATACTGAATTGTCAAGAGGAGATGAGGTAACTATTACTGGAACCGTAGAAGAATATGATCCGGAATGGCATTTCAAATACGATAACAATACCAAGATCATTAATGTATCTGTAGTAACAGTAAACAGTACAGGTAATTCATTGGCTGCTATGAATGTCAGTACGGAAGACCTTGAACAGGATGCTGATGAAGTGGAATCCTACGAAGGTTGCCTGGTGACAGTTTCCGGTGTAACTGTTTCGGCTGTTAATTCTTATGATTGGAGTATTGTTGATGATTCCGGTGTGGAATGCCTCATTGATGATGATATGGCCAATATGGCAGCGGATAATTACATGTCTGGTCTGGCAGAAGGCACCACACTCGCCAGTGTAACTGGTATCTTCAATTTCAGCTTTGGTACCTATAAGATCCAGATTCGTGATCTGGCAGACCTTGGTCAATTGGGTATTGATGATGACTTTGCAGGTGTTGCTCGGGAATTCGCTCTCTATCCCAACTATCCAAATCCCTTTAACCCGGAAACACGCATACGATTTCAACTGGCTGAAAATTCCAATGTTAGACTGATGATCTATGACGTTTTAGGCCGTAAGGTGCGCACACTGGTTTCTGACAGAATGGATGCTGGAAACCATGTAATTAACTGGGATGGCTTAAATGATGCAGGTACAGACGTTGCTTCAGGAATGTATGTGTACCGCATTAAAGCAGGCGATTTTATTGCTCACCGCAAAATGCTTCTGGTAAGATAAACAACACTGCACAGGGGCGGTATTAACCGCCCCTGTATTGTTTAAAGTATGCGCCGCCTGGGATTTATTTCATTTTTCATCTTTTTTTCATGTTCTCTTTGGGAATATGACGATCCGTCCATTGCTCATGAAAACGAATCTCCTGAAACATATTTATCATTAATTGCCAATGATACAATCTATGCTCATTACGACTCTACTAACGGGGAATACATATATGCCATAGATGAAGAGCCGTTACCGGGAATGGTGTGGGATACGCTGGATCACGCTTTCACATCAATAACCACGAGTAAACAGCATCTTCATTGGTGGGGCGAGGATAAAGATGGCGATATAATTGGTTATAAATACAAGTGGAGTTCTGATTCTATATGGACCTCTACCGTGGAAGAAGAAGGCCTTTTTTATGTACCGATTCGAACAGATCTTGATGTTTTCAGTTTTGAGGTAATAGCAATCGATAATGATAGTCAGGAAGATGCGACACCAGCAAAATTGACCTTGCCCATCATGAATTCTGCACCGGAGATCAGTTTTCGTTATCGCAGCAATCCCTTCGTAGATGATATCCAAAGTGATACCAGTTTAACGTTTCCTACACGGACCTTCGTCTGGGATGTTATAGACCAGGATGGTATTGAAACAGTCATCGATATCTATTACGCCCTGGATGATACCTGTAATACGTGCTGGATCCAATTGGACGCGGCAGCTTATTCCAGTATTACTCTGACAGACATTGAGCCCGGTTACCATCGCTTTTATATCCAAGCGATAGATATTGCCGGAGCTGAAAGCAATATTGCTTTTTTCCCGGATGATACAAATCCCAATGAACCTGGATTCTGGAGGGTCATACCCGTTCGCGGTGATGTATTGCTGGTTGATGATTTTGTGCAGGACAGTCAGAATAATGCCCAGAATTGGTATCGATCTGTATTGGATTCACTCCTAGGTGCTGATCAGTTTTCCGTTTGGGAAATAGGTAAGGAACTGCCTTACTCCAGCAGTGATGTTTCTGCGAATCTGAAGTATTTTAATAAAGTTATCTGGTACGCCGCCTATACCGGGGGAGAAACATACCATGAAGCCGGGAGCAGTCTACTGAACTTTGTCATGGACGGCGGGCATCTCTTTTTGAATGCTCCGGAACTCAAAGATTCTACTTTCTCGTGGTTTCCATTACAAGATGTTTCAGTGATCAATCCTTCGGGCCGGCTTCTATCAGGAGCAACATTAGAATCTCAAATTGCTGATAGCCTCGATCTGGTTTTATCATCACTTGTCGCTATACGCGTTAAGGAATTTTCTCCAGACTCCAGTGAATTCAGTTTCATAAAGAGTTTATATAAACTGGAGGAAGCTGACAGTACCGATGAATGGTCAGGATCGCCTAATGTTTGCAGCCTCGGTCGTTTTCAAATTTCACATACTGAAGAATCTGGAAAGGTGGTTCTTTTTTCTATACCAATTCATAATGGTTCTATCCCTGTTTTGGAAGGTGGTACTTCCGCAGCGGGATTCATTGATTATTTGTTAAAAGAGGAATTTACAGAATGAAGCTCCGCATGTTGATTGCTCTTATGCCGTTCCTTCTTTTTGCGCAAAGTAAAGGCACAATTTCTGGAACTGTTGTTGATACAAAGAATAATGAAGGTCTCATTGGAGTAAATATCATCGTTAAAGGCACTTATTATGGAGCCGCTTCAGATTTAAACGGGCGTTTTTTTATTACCGGAGTTTCAGCCGGCACGTATGATATTGAAGCGTCCATCATTGGCTATAAAATATTGCTCCAAACAGGGATAAAAGTTGAACCTGGCAAAACCACAGTCCTTGATTACCAAATGGAAGAAACAGTCCTGACACTCGGTGAAGAAGTTGTTGTAATAGGTTCAAAACCACTTTTTGATGTGAATGAAACAGCGAGCGTCGTCCGCTTGACCAGTGAGGATATTGCTAATAAAGTTGTTTCCAGCGTTGAAGATATTTTATCTGAGCAAATTGGTGTAACCACACACGATAACGAAATCCATATTCGTGGTGGGCGTATTGATGAAAGTATGTTTATTGTTGATGGTCAATCCGTAAAAGATCCGCTCTCCGGTTATTCAGGAAATCTGTTTATTAATCCGGAAGCGATCCAGGATTTGGAGATTGTAACCGGTGGTTACAATGCTGAATATGGCCAGGCTATGTCCGGAGTAATTAATATTCGCTTAAAAGAAGGGCGAAAACATTTTGAAGGATCTTTCAAATATGCCAGTGATAATTGGGGCATGGGGCAGGATGTTTTAACTCATTATTCTACAGATAGGGTCGAATTCAATATCGGCGGACCTGATCCAATCATGGAACTGCTTTTACCAAAACTGGGCCTCGATCTTCCCGGCTCATTTTCAATTTTTCTGAATGGTTATGGCAAGATGTACAACAGCAATCTGCCCACATCAAACCAACTTTATCCTCACCGATATTGGTCCATTCCCGGTATGGATAATGATTCGCAGGACGAATTGTTGTCTGCATTGGCACCACGAGAAAACAATGACTGGCATGCATTGTATAAAATGACCTGGAGGATGTCTCCGAAGAAAAAATTGAGTGTTTCCTATGATATGTCCCTAAACATTAACCAAGGCTACTTTATGCCCCGGGCGTTCTCATCTACATATTATCCTTATACCTATCAGGAAATTCTGGATAATTACAATACCATCACTCGTGAAACTCGGCTGGTGAATTTGAACTGGACGCATACCTTAAGCACTAGATCATTCTATGAGATCACCATGGGCAGATTTTTAACTTTAGAACATAGTGCAGTTCAGGATCTGCACTGGAGCGAATATGAAGAACGCTTGGACCTGGAACCTATAAACTATACTGTTATCGATCAGGACGGAAATATAACTATTTCATACGGGGATGAATTTTATGATACCGGTTTTGCTCCGGAATGGTATGATGTTTCCAGTGACAATTATCGTTTGGATGCTGATTGGACATACCACAAGGAGGATCGCCACAAGATAAAGGCCGGTTTTGAAAACACGGTTACAGAGATTCAAGTGCTTGATATTGATGAACCATGGGCAGGGACCACCGGCTTTGGCGCCAATTATGACATGTATCGTGCCCACACAACATTTGGCGCTTTCTACGTTCAGGACCGCATCATTTTTGAAGGCATGACCGTAAACCTGGGCATGCGTTATGATTACTGGTTCCCTGGAAAGTATGTTGAAAATGCCATCAAAGATCCCAATACAGTTATCATTACTGATGCCGCCCGTGAAAAGTTCAATGAAGAAACATTTGAATTATTTGGTTATAAGGGTAAGGGAAGATTCAGCCCGCGCTTTGGCATATCCCACCCAGTAACGGACAACGATGTGCTCTATTTTTATTATGGGCATTTTTCGCAATTGCCTACGTTTCAATATGTCTATGCCAAATTGAATTCAGTTTCTCAATCAACCTATCAGGTCTTTGGCAATCCAAACCTGAATACCAAAACAACTGTTCAGTATGAATTGGGCATTAAACACCGCTTTAGCGAAGACCAGGTGTTGGAATTGAAAGCGTACTGGAAAGATATGTTTGATTATGAAACGTCTCAAACAATTACACCCTCAAATCCGAAATATGCTCATTTGCGATTCAATATGTATTTCAATGCGGACTACGCCCGTGCCCGCGGCGTAGAAATGATCCTGAAAAGCAGGGTCTTCAAACGCTGGTATGTGGATTTGAATTTTAATTACTCAATTGTAACAGGAAAGAGTTCATCCCCGTTAGACAATTTGCTTGTCCAAGCCGGAGCATTGAGTGAAAAACCCTTAGGTGAAAATTTCATGAGTTGGGATAAACCACTCCAGTTCTTCAGCAATATTTATTATAACCATCCCGCTAACTGGGGAGCATCGTTGCGCATTGAGTTTGGCTCTGGACGGCGATACACTAGATCAATTCCTGGGACAAATGAATATGAAGATGGTATACGATATGTAGATGGTGTGCCGTATTATGTTGGTCCAAGGGATGGGGATAATCCTAATGCCTACATCAGTGATTATACTCCAGAATTATTTAAAATACTGGGCATGGAGAACATAAGCGGTTACAGCATGGTAGACTTAAAGCTACATAAGTCATTTAACATTTCTGGGCTGAAATACAAACTATATCTTGAAATAGAAAATATTTTCGATGAACAAATACCAAGGCGAATCAACCCGTATACTGGACAAGGTTATAATCCTGGGGAAATATTGCCTTACAGTATGATAAGTCGTCCAAATCCAAATTATGATCCTTCAAGAAATGGGAAACCCAGAACCATTGAATTGGGATTACAGGTCTTTTTCTGATGCGGAAAACTTTAATATCAATTTTATTCACCTTAACGGTTGTTCAGGGACAAAACTTTTTTCCGATCCTTGGCGGTCAGCGCGTAGGAACGTCCGTATTTACATTTCTCAAGATTGGGGTCAGCGCCAGGGCGGTTGGTATGGGTGAAGCAGTGGTTGCCCTGCAGCAGGACGCCGCTTCCATTTATTATAATCCGGGGACCATCGCTCAGTTTAATCAGACTGAATTTTCAGCGTCTCGCATACAATGGCCGGCGGAGATCAAATATGATTATTTTAGCTTAACGCACAGGATCAGAGGTCGTCATTACGCTGGATTTTCTTTCGGTATTTTGCACATGTCACCCATGATGGAGACTACGGAATATCTACCCCATGGCACCGGAAATTATTTTGTATTCCAGGACCGCTTTGTTGCCCTAACCTATGGTGCGCGCATGACGGATCGCTTCAGTTTTGGAATTACCCTGAAGCAAGTGGAGGAAAATCTGGCAGGTCATACCATGAGCACAGCTATGTTAGATATGGGTACCTTTTACTGGACAGGATTCCGATCATTGCGTTTTTCAGCTTCTCTGTCACATTTTGGTCCTCAGGCTCAACCGGACGGAACATATGAAAAAAATGTACTGGACACTGAAACGGGCGATGAAAAAATTGTGGTCACTGAATTTGAATCCTTTTCTCCCCCAACTGTTTTTCGGATGGGAGCGGCAATGGATATTTGGCAAACTGCGCAACAATCTATTCTTTTTGCACTGCAGATGAATCACCCAGTTGATAATGCAGAAAATATTTCCACAGGGCTGGAATACAATTTTGCGAAAATGTTCTTTCTCCGTGGAGGATACAAGATCAACGAGGAAGAAGAAAATATCTCTTTTGGCGCCGGTTTAATTATTCCCATTGGTAAACTCAAACTCCGTGTGGATTATGCGTATGCAAACTTTAACCATTTATCTGACCCGCAGCGGTTGTCTATAGGATTGTCATTTTGAAACTGAATAAGTATTTTTTGATTTTTATAATGATCTTTGCAGCCAATGCTTGTGTAGAGAAAATGCAGTTGCCGGAATCGCTTGCTGACAATTCGGAATTTGTCGCTGGGGATACAACGTATTTGTTAATCCAGCCTGTTTGGGATGGAGAGATGGGCTTGCAGTCTCCCGTAGAAATTTCTATAGCCCAGGATGGCCATGTGTTTGTGGCTGACACGGGAACGAAATCCATTTTTGTGTTCAGTCAAAATGGTGAATTGTTAACCGGTTTTGAGGAATTACAAAATTTAAGTATCACTCCCATTGATGTGGATATTGATCAGAAAATGAATATTTATTTTATTGACGGTACTCAAAAAATCTATATCTGGAATCAATACATTAATGATATTGGCATTGAAGAAATGGCAGTGACCGGTTCCTTTTATAATGAAGGGGCAGGATCGGTAACAATCGATGCTTTTTCTGAAGAATGGTCTACATATTTAGAAGATGATGACTGGTCGCTCGAATCTGTGAATTGGGGTACCCCGCAAGATGTGATTGATTCTCTGCTTGCGCCTCATGTTTTTTATGATGGTGCTGATCAAATCCATTCCTTCAATGACATTTATTATGAATCTGCAACTTCATCGTTTTCAGGATTATCAGCCACTCGTGATGAAAGCAATTATATTTATGCTTTGGACTATACCCATAACCGCATTATTCGTTTCGATCACCAGCGGACCCATTTATTGAAATTGACAAATGGGGATAAAATTTGGACGCACAGGGGTGTATTTAAGTCATCTGTCTCTGAATCTGGAACAGGAGCCGGTACGGTGAATGAACCTATGGGTATTGATGTGGATTACAGCGGCAGTATCTATTATGCCCAAACAGGAGATTTCTTTTCCGTACACAAGATTCGACCAGCGACCTCGGGAACTTATACCACGTATCCAGCTGTTTTTCAGCAAGGAACCAATGATATAATGGATCTTTTCCGTTTTTCCAAACCGGCCGATGTTGCAGTGGATAATAATCAATTTGTTTATGTGGCAAATACGGAGGAACAGGAAATTCAGGTGTTCGATTCAGACGGGCAATTTTTCCTGAAGGCCGGTGTTGAAACTTTTACTATTGATACGACTATGCAGATCTTACAAGGTTCTGACACTGTAGTTGTGGACACATTTATCACAGTTGAAGAGAAGGGTTTTCTTATTGAACCTGTAGCAGTCACTGTTGATGATCGAGGTATTGTCTACATTTGCGATACTGTTACAGGACGGATTTTACGTTATCGACTTTCCAATCAATTAGATGAAGATCTCCAGCCCATACCATAAACTGATAATCATTTTGTCTTTTTGTTCAATGTTGATTGGACAAGTAACTGAAACGGCATTTATCAAATATTATAGATCCGATAGGGATTTTATCGCCGATGCACCCATGTTGGCGACGGCCCGGAGGGGAATTTCGCACTTGGAAGTTACTTTTAATGAAAATAAACAACCTGTGCTGAAACGTTGGCTCAATAGTGATCATGAATTGATCCATGAAGAAATGTTTGTTTATGATGAATCAAATACTTTGTATAAGAGACTATTTCTGGATGGTAAACGGAGAACAGAAAAAATAATTAACTATGGTGAACAAGAGCCCTGGAGTGTAGAATTCAGGAAATATGCAGTGCATAAAAAAGATGCTGTGTCTTTCATTGGGCAGCAAACAGAGTTTGTTTTAAATGGCAGTGAAGAAATTTCAGATATCATATTCCGCACCGTAGACAATCATGAATATGGCACCATTCATTTGAGTTATGATCATTTAGGATTTTTGCAGGAAGAGGTTTGGCGAATACTACCCAAGGAAAAAGTAATTAGGAAGTTTGTATACGATTTTGATATAATGAATGATGTTCAACAGATTTGGGAATACGGGAGGAACAACCAAGAGATCAGCCATGTTGCTTTAAGCATGGCACCGGAAGATAAATTATATACTTCACCCCCACCCAGAACAGGAAATGTATTGGATGAAGCAGATATAATTTTAAAAGAATTAATCTCAAAGAGAGTGATCACTCCTGTGATGGCGCTAATTCCCAACACAGAATGGGATAGATTGAAACTTGCTAACGATGAAGAAATAGATATTATTTTTGTATCGATCAATAATGACAGGGTACGATTCAGCCTGCCATATGAAAACGAAGTATTAAGTATTTTATTAGATCGGGTATCTTCTATTAGGAATAAGTATGGAGAATTGATTTACCCATAAGTTGCATATCCTTAATAGTTAAGGGTAAATTTTACATATGCAGCACATACCAAAGGGTTTTCTTTTAATAGTTTTATCCAGTTTATTACTGGCTCAAAGCACTTACCCGCCGCCAACAAACCTTGTAACTATACCCACAGCAGGAACACTTGTTCGCGGTAGTTTTTCGTTGGACATGCGTGTCCAAAAAGATGGCGGATTTAGCACAGGACTCAAGGTGGGGATAACAGATCGTTTTCAATTTGGCATGTCATTTGGTGCCAGTAATCTCATTGGGGATGACAGCTTAAAATGGTATCCCCATCCCGAAGTGAATATAAAATACCGGCTGATTGATGAAACAAAATCCATGCCGGGTATTGCCATTGGTTTAAACAGTCAAGGCTATGGTGCTTACAACGAAATACTTGAACGCTATGAAGTAAAAGCCTATGGATTGTATGCAGCTGCTAGCAAGAACTGGGCAACACCTTTGGGGAATATGGGCATCCATGTGGGAGTGAATCAAAATTTCCTGGAAATACTAGATCAGGATGAAGACCAAAGCCTGTTTATGGGTATTGATCTGGAATTCAATCCTGAGCTGTCATTGCTTGTTGAATATAATGCTGCACTGAATGAGAATGATATGAAGGCAGAAGATATCGCCATAAATAGAGGTGGGTATTTAAATGCGGCTGTACGCTGGACGTTTGTAGAACGATTACATATTGAAATGGATTTTAACAATCTCCTGTTTAATGAAGATAAAGTTGATTATTTCAACAGGGAATTGAAGATAATATATATCGAGTATTTTTAACTCATTCCTGAGGGCACCATGTCCAAGCTGAAAGAAACACAGCTTTCCACAGAACAGATATATAAAGGTTCTTTGCTTGATGTGAGGCGCGATGAGGTTTCATTGCCAAATGGAAAAACATCAGCAAGGGAATACATCAAACATCCCGGTGCCGCATGTATAATTCCAGTATTACCCGATGGGAAGATCGCTCTCATAAAACAATACCGCTATCCAGTTCAATCTGAAATGATCGAACTACCGGCCGGCAAGTTGGATACCGGAGAAAAACCGGAAGTTTGTGCCAGAAGAGAACTGGAAGAAGAAATTGGTTACTCTGCCGGCAAGTTGACATTTGTATGTAATATTCATCCAGCTATTGGTTTTGCCAGTGAGATAATGTGGATTTATCTTGCAGAAGATTTAGTCAAAACGACTGAAAATACAGATCATGATGAATTTCTTGAAATTATGCCAACTTCATTAGCTGAAGCAGTAAAAATGGTGTGGGATGGAAAAATTACCGATGTAAAAACAATCATCGGTCTTTTATGGGCGGAACGTCTCTTATCATAAACAATCCCTTTTACTATGTCTGATTCGCTAGCTGTACATATTAAAGAAAAGTCATTAGATCTAGGTTTTCATAAAGTGGGAATCACCTCTGCTGTTTCAACTCCCAAAGAAAAAGCTAATTTGGAATCCTGGCTACAAAAAGGACATCATGGAACCATGGAATGGATGGCGAAACGTAAGGAAGAAAGAGGAGATATTTTTGCTTATTTCCCGGAGGCAAAATCAGTTATTTCTGTGGGTATGAATTATTTCACAGGTTTTACGCAAGCTGATTTGCTATCGGAGTACGCGTTCAGCAATTATGCCTGGGGAGATGACTACCACGAAGTTTTGAAATCAGGTTTATATAAATTATTAAGTTGGCTGAAAGCTGAAGTACCAAATGTAAGAGGCATTGCCTGTGTGGATACATCACCTGTCATGGATAAGGTTTGGGCACAGAAAGCCGGATTAGGTTGGCAGGGAAAACATACCAATCTTATCACCATTGATTATGGAAGTTGGTTATTTCTGGGTGAATTGATAGTTGATATTGAATTGGATTATGATCAACCTTTCACTGAAGATCTTTGCGGTTCCTGTACTGCCTGCATAGATGCTTGTCCAACACATGCTTTAGGAGAATATGAGATTTATGCCGAAAAGTGTATATCTTATTTGACAATTGAACACCGCGGTAAACTTCCTGATGTTAGGTCGGAATTACATGGTTGGATCTATGGTTGTGATATCTGCCAGGATGTATGCCCCTGGAATCAGAAATTTTCACAATTGACAGCAGAGGAGTCCTTTAAACCACGAAAAGAGATTCTCGGATTTACAGATGAAAATTGGCAAGCCTTGGATGTGCAAGGATTTCGTAAATTATTTAAAGGATCTGCGGTTAAGCGCACGAAATTTTCAGGATTATCAAGAAATATTAATGCAAATACATAAGGAGTATATATGCCAAGAATAGGAGTCGTTCTCTCTGGTTGCGGAGTCAATGATGGGTCAGAAATACATGAAGCAGTAATAACTATGTTAGAGTTAGATAAAGCAGGAGCAGAAATGGTACTTATGGCGCCTAATATCGATCAGCTTCATGTTATAAATCATTATACCGATCAAGAAATGAATGAATACAGGAATGTACTCATGGAATCCGCCCGAATCGCCCGTGGGAATATAAGAGATATGGCAGAAGTTTCGTCAAGCGATGTGGATGCTTTAATTTTTCCCGGAGGATTTGGAGTGGCTAAAAATTTGTGTGATTATGCCATGGCTGGTGCTGATTGTTCAGTGAATCCAGATGTTCTTCGTTTAACTCAAGAAGTCCATAATGATAAAAAACCCATTGGTGTTATTTGCATTTCGCCGGCTATGATGGCCAAGATCCTTGGAGGTGAAACAGAATTGACCATTGGTTTTGATGAGCAAACAGCCAATGATATAAATGCCATGGGAGCGAAGCATATTACTTGCCCGGTAGAGGATATTATTATTGATACCCAAAAGAAAGTGGTTTCAACACCCGCCTATATGGAAGCCAAAAGCATCAAAGAAGCTGCAGCAGGGATTACCAAGCTGGTTGCTGAAGTACTGAATATGGTGGCCGATTGATTAAAGTATGTCATGTAAACGACTTACCTGAAAAATCAGCCAAAGTGATCATGGTTCATGATACACCCATAGCTGTATTCAAAACTGGGGGGAAGATATTTGCCTGGGACAATCGCTGCCCTCATCGCGGTGCATCACTGGGTGATGGTTATATAACGAACACCACTGTGCAATGTAAATTTCATTTATGGGAATTTGATATAGAAAAGGAATGTGCTGTAGCTAACGAAACCATCAAATTGAAATCATTTCCTATTGCAATTAAAGGGCAGCATATTTTTCTAGATATTTCTTGAGCAGAGAAAGAACCGTAAATACAAAGTAAAGAGAAAATTTTAAACACTGGACTCATGATTATAAGCCAGTTTCTTTTACTGTCTGCTTGACAACCTCCAATGTATTGTTCAATGCAACTTGCTCATCATCAGTTAACTGAAATTCAAGGATCTTCTCTACACCACCGTTACCAATAACTGTTGGAACACCAATAAAATACCCATCTACTCCAAATTCACCTGTACATAAAGATGCACATGGAATAACCCGTTTTTTGTCTCTCAAATAGGATTCTGCCATTTCAATTGCAGATTGGGCCGGAGCATAAAATGCAGAACCGTTACCGAAGAGTTTGACAATCTCACCGCCAGCAAAGCGTGTTCGATGTTCAATTTCAGTTAATCTTTCGGCAGAAATCAGATCGGTTACTGGCACGCCGCCAACGGTGGCAAGTCTGGTAATAGGTACCATTGTATCGCCATGGCCGCCAAGAACCATACACGTAACGTCTTGGACAGATAAGCCAGTTTCCATGGCAATAAAGGTTCTGAACCGTGCCGAATCAAGCGCGCCGGCCATACCTACAACTTGGTTTTTTGGAAATCCAGAAACTTTATAGAAAGCATATACCATTGCATCTAATGGATTGGATATAACAATAACAAAGGATTGTGGTGCCTGTTTTTTGATATTCGCGGCAACATCTTTCATGATACCTAGATTTATTTCCAGCAGATCTTCCCGGTCCATGCCCGGTTTTCTGGGGATGCCGGCGGTAATAATAAATACATCTGAGTCTTTGACATCATTCCAGTCAGATGTGCCGGATATATTGGCATCATAGCCATCATGGGGGCGTAGCTGCATTAGGTCAAGGGCTTTCCCTTTAACCATACCCTCTGCTTTGGGAATATCAAAAATCACGACATCACCCAATTCTTTTTGTGCGATGAGCAAGGCGAGGTTACCGCCAATTTGGCCGCCGCCGATTAATGAAATTTTTGGTCTGGACATGAAATCCTCTTAATCTGAAATTAATGAATTATTAAAATTACGATTAATCGTACACAAATAAAAAACCCCTACAGTGTAGGGGTTAAAGTGTGATTAGTTCAGCTTTGCGGTATAACGCTGACTATCTTTCTTGACCGTCCATGGCGGCCAAATTTCACTGCCCCGTCAGCTGTAGCAAAAAGTGTATCGTCACCGCCACGGCGTACATTTGAACCGGGATGGATTTTTGTACCGCGTTGTTTTAATATGATACCACCAGCAAGGATCGCTTGACCATCAGAAACTTTAACGCCGAGGTGTTTTGAATTTGAATCGCGTCCATTCCTGGAACTACCAACACCTTTTTTATGTGCCATAATTAATCTTCCTTGGCAGTTTCTTCTGCCTGTTTCTTTGCAGCAGTTTTCCTGGTTGCTGATAATTTAATTTTTTCAACCTGCAGTAATGTATAATCCTGTCGGTGTCCATTTTTCCGCTGATAGCCCTTACGGCGCTTTTTCTTATAAATAAGCACTTTGCGATCGCGACCCTGTTCGAGGACACTGGTTTGCACGGCAGCACCTTTTATAACAGGCGTACCAATATGATTCTTCTCGCCATCATTAGCAAAGAGGACTCTATCAAATGACAGTGTATCACCAACTTCAGACTGCTGGTGGGCGACCTTTACTCGATCACCTTCACTGACCGTATATTGTTTTCCTGAAATCTCAACTGTAGCATTCATGATTATGTCTCCAAAAGCCGGAAAAATTAAGCGGAATTAGCCTGATTACCAAGTTCTACGTGATCAGTAATATCTTGATTATCTTTCGTGCGTAGAAAGCGAAATTCATCTCGGTTAATATCTACTAAACTATCGATAGATATATGGACAAAATTCTGCCACATAAGTCCACGTAAAACCTTCTTTTTCTTTATAAAATCAGCATTTTCAGGGTGTAAAAGCAATTTGAGACGTAGATCGTGGTGTTTGCTTTTATAACGCCGTAGCCAGTGATCTATGCGGGTAATTAATGTTTCTTTTGAAATAATACGTCCGGATCCATGACAAGTTGGGCAATTCTCGCTCATGGAGTCAATGAGACTTAATCGAATACGTTGCCGTGTCATTTCCAACAAACCAAAATCACTAATCGGCGAGACAGCAACTTTTGCCCGATCCTTTTTCAATTCTTTTCGTAATTCATAATAAACTTTGCGGCAATTGGCTTCCTCGCGCATGTCAATAAAATCGATCACAATCAGACCTGAAAGATCACGAAGGCGAAGTTGTCGAGCAACTTCACGTGCTGCTTCGAGGTTAATTTTTAGGGAATTATCTTCATGTTGTTTTTTACCAATAAATCGTCCACTGTTGACATCTACCACAACCATGGCTTCTGTTTTCTCAATAATGAGGTAAGCACCGCTTTTCAGCCAGACTTTTGGTCGCAAAAGTTTCATCAATTCATTTTCAATGCCCATGCCCTCGAATAATGGTGTTTTCAAGCGGTAAAGATCCAAGCGATTAGCCATGTTGGAAGAAACATCTTCTAAATAACGGGATGTTTTACGATAGAATTTTTTTGAATCGATGACTATTTTTTCAACATCAGAAGTCAATAAGTCACGGATAACAGAAGAAGCTGTTTCAAGATCTTCATAGACCAATGTAGGTGATTGTGTACGATCAGCTTTCCCTTGCAATCGATCCCATGATGATTTCAATTGATTGTAATCATTTTTCAACACTTCTTCACTTTTGCCCTCAGCTACAGTACGCACAATTACACCAAAACCTTTATGCTTAAAGGAGCTAATGATTTTCTTCAATCTGCGGCGTTCGTATTTATCCCATACTTTTTTGGAAATACCAATATAATTGACATTGGGCACCACTACCAGTAATCGGCCGGGGATGGCCACTTCTGTGGTGACTCTTGGTCCTTTACCGGCAAAGGGTTCTTTAATGACCTGAACATAAATATCCTGCCCGGTATTTAAATCAACAGATATGTTGTCATTATTTTTGCGATAATTGTGTGGGGATTTTTTTCTGTCTTCTTCGTCGACATCTATGAGATAGTCGCTGTTTTCAATTTCAGAAAAGGGTAAAAATGCATTTATATCATAACCGATATCCACGAAAGCAGCCTGCATTCCCGGCAAAACATTTTCCACCTTGCCTTTATAAATATTGCCGACCATACGTTGTTTATCCTGTTTTTCGACATATACTTCTACCAGCTGAGTATCTTCGAGAATGGCGATGCGAGTTTCACCCATGCTCACGTTTATGTATATTTCTTTTTTCATAACCTGTACCTATAAATTACCGTCGTTATCGTCTGTTATATGCTGACAGCAGAAAACGCTCCGCTTACGGAGGTTTTTATGCTGTTATATCAGGTTGGAAGGGTTGAAGGAGGGAAAAAAATGTGTAAAAATCTTGTTTTTGTTTCAAAAAAACTTTAGTAAATAAACTGTTAATAAACCTTCGTTTCTTCCGAACCGATAACAAAATTACCTTTTTTAAAACCCCCTAGCAAGAAAATTGTCCAATAAGCCTTTTCTTGAAAAATGTTAGATTTATTGTGTAAAATTACACCGTCGTGATTTGAGCCCTATTGCCGCGACATTAATATTGGTGCTAAAAAGGCTGAACAGCCCCGTATAGCACCGGGGTTTTTTTATTATGAGTAAAATTAAAAAAATATTCAACGAACGTATACTCATCCTAGACGGTGCTATGGGAACCATGATTCAATCCTATAATTTTACTGAAAATGATTTTCGAGGAGAACGATTTAAATTCCATGGTCAGGATTTAAAAGGGAATAATGATCTGCTTTGCCTCACCCATCCGGATATAGTTGCTGAAATTCATCAAGCCTATTTTGAAGCAGGGGCCGACATTGTGGAAACCAACACCTTTAATGCCAATGCTATTTCCCAGTTGGATTACGCCACAGAAGATCTGGCCTATGA
>ENA-ORDI01000269-ORDI01000269.1-marine-metagenome-genome-assembly--contig:-NODE-269-length-37657-cov-6.720410_pt1 | contig 37657 bp, 31 predicted proteins | sample MGYA00248628_ERZ508525 | MGnify/ENA primary metagenome ERZ508525 (study PRJEB26195, sample SAMN05422138) | marine metagenome | isolation source: East of Porto Seguro, South Atlantic Ocean | place... | reverse complement strand
CTCGAATTGGAAATAATTTCAAAATATTTTGCTTGCACAACTCATTTTAAAAAAGGCACAACTTGATTACTATTATGATTCAGCTAAAAATCACAAAATGAATGAATCTATTTTAACAGCAAACTACAAAAACACTCCTTACTGGTGGGAAAAAACGCCCCGGCCCATTATCAAAGAAATTGACCTGCCAGAAGAAACCGAAGTCGCAGTCATTGGATCAGGATATACAGGATTATGCACAGCCATCCAAACCAGTAGAAATGGTCTGGACACAGTTGTTTTAGATGCTCAGGATGCCGGCTGGGGCGGTAGTTCACGTAATGGAGGACAAGTCAGTACCAGCCTCAAACCCAGCTTTCAAGAACTTTCCCGCAAGTATGGTGAAGAAAGAGCACGTGAACTTTTAAAAGAAGGGATAAACGCCCTGAAATGGATTGGAGATTTTATTCAGGAAGAAAAAATTGACTGTGATTTTAAACGTGCCGGACGTTTCTATGGTGCTCATTCTCAAGCTCAATTTAAACAGTTAGAAAAAAAGATTAGAGAACAACCGGAAGGTCTGCAGATGGATGTAGATCTTGTCTCAAAATCTCAACAGCATACAGAAATCGGCAGTGATTTTTACCACGGCGGAATAGTACATCCATACCATGCTTCACTTGATCCTGCAAGATTCCATCAAGGATTACTTGAAAGAGCACTCAGTAGCGGTGTGCGGATTAAGACAAAATGTGCGGTGAAGAAAATTGAAAAGAAAGGCGAAGTTTATCAGCTTCACACTGAAGCAGGAAAAATGACTGCCCGACAAGTTGTTGTTGCCACCAGCGGATATACCGGTGCTGCTACACCTTGGCACAGAAAGAGAGTCATTCCAATCGGCAGTTATATTATTGCTACAGAATCTCTTGATGAAGGATTAGTGGACGAGTTGATTCCAAAGGACAGGGTAATTACTGATACAAGAAAGCTGGTAGTTTATTACAGGGCTTCGCCTGACCGTAAACGAATCTTGTTTGGCGGCAGAGTATCGCTGAATGAGACTGATCCGGAAAAATCAGTAAAACCTCTGCACAAACAACTCACAAAAATATTTCCGCAATTGGCTGAAACAAAGATCAGTCACTCTTGGATGGGCTTTGTAGGATATACCTTTGACCACATGCCGCATACCGGAAATCATGATGGTGTTCATTATGCCATGGGATACTGCGGCTCAGGAGTTTCTCTGTCCAGTTACTTTGGTACGAAACTGGGTCAAAGACTGTCCGGATTGAATCAGGGAAATACTGTTTTGACGGAGCTTCAATTTCAAACTCGTCCTTTCTATACGGGGAATCCCTGGTTTCTCGCACCTTCAATTCTATATTACCGATTACTTGATCGTTACCTGAGTTGAGCTGAAAAAAAACTTTAAACGTACACAAGAATGTAGATCAGCTGCTGTTATCAATATCCATGGGGCAATCATCTCGGCTGTGTTCTGTGTGAGGCAGGCGCTCTCCCACTGAGTTACGCACCCTAAATCTATCAGGTATTGCCTAAGATGTAAAAGAGGGGAATGAAAAGGTTTTCCGGAGAAAACCTTTTGAAACAATGCCAGGAAAGATGGCGGGGTCGACCGGACTTGAACCGGCGGCCTCCTGCGTGACAGGCAGGCGTTCTAACCAACTGAACTACGACCCCGGTATCCGGGGAAAATGGTGGGCGATACAAGGTTCGAACTTGTGACCTACGGCTTGTAAGGCCGTTGCTCTCCCAGCTGAGCTAATCGCCCAACTAAACTGATGATTCTATATAATGGTCTAAATGAGTGCAAGTTGTTTTTTGATTCTGCAAGAATTATTTCAATATGTCCAGACTTGATTGCCCCTTAAAAGTTCTGCAAAATTTCCAACACCTTTCTTTTCAATTTGCGTTTTAATTTGTTGTTCTATTATCTCACCGTAAGTTGAATTCTCCACTTGACGTAAAACACCCATCGGTACAGGAAATTCCGGAAAGTCGAATCCACTCAACAAATTTGCCAGAGTACTGTCCTCACAATATTGGTCGTGTCTCAATAATTCTTTTTCGTTATAGTCCTTGTCCAAGTCCACTATTATGGGTTTCAATCCTCTCATCCGAATTCCCTTGTTTTTATCTTTTCCGAATACAAGCACTTCTCCATGTTTCAGACGCAAAATTCGATCTTCCCGTGCAGAACGGTCATTGATTGCTGAAAAAGTGCCATCGTTGAAAATGTTACAATTCTGATAAATTTCCACAAAAGAAGTTCCCTTATGATTAGCCGCAGCTTTAATAGTTTCCCGCATTCCTTTTGCGTCCACGTCAAAGGTGCGTGCAATGAAAGTTGCGCCTGCGGAAAGCGCGAAAAGCATCGGATTTAGCGGCATATCCGGTGAGCCGAAGGGTGTACTTTTAGTAACTTTACCCTGCTCAGAAGTCGGTGAATATTGGCCTTTCGTCAGGCCGTAAATTCGATTATTGAACAACAACACATTCACGTCCAGGTTGCGCCGAAGCATGTGCAGCAGTTGATTCCCACCGATACTCAGTCCGTCTCCGTCTCCAGTGACAATCCAGACCGAAAGCTCCGGATTAGCCACCTTAAGTCCGGTCGCGAATGCTGGAGCACGCCCATGAATGGTATGCATTCCATAGGTGTTCATATAATATGGAAAGCGGCTGGAACAGCCAATTCCGGAAACAAAAACAATGTTTTCTCTGGGAATATTCAATTCCGGCATTAGCTTTTGGACATTGGCCAAAATCGAATAATCACCACAGCCCGGACACCAGCGCACAGTTTGTTTAGAAACAAAATCTGCCTTGGTGAGCGGAACTGAACTAATTGGTTTGACTGGAATATTCATAGTAATTTCTAAAGAAGAATAAAATTAATAAGCAAGTTACGATTCCCTTAACAAGCTGGGTTTCAACTATTACCAAGTATTTCCAAAACTCGATTCCGGATTTCGGAAATTAAAAAATGCCGACCCTGCAGCTTCGAAAAAGAAATTGCGTCAACCAAATATTCTGCTCTGAGCAAACGTGACAACTGCCCCAAATTCATTTCCGGCACCAGAACCTTTTCAAACTTCCGCAGAATCTCGCCTAAATTTTCCTGAAATGGAAACAGATGACGCAGGTGCAACATGGAAACCGAATACCCTTCTGCTTGTAGTTCTTCAATCGCGGAAAACGCCGGACCAAAAACACTGCCCCAGGTTACGACCAATAATTTGTTTTTTTCTGATCCGATAATTTTCAATTGCGGCAAATCTCTGACAATGCGCCGGATTTTTTCATCACGCAGCAAAACCATTTTTTCATGGTTTTCCGGCTCATAATTTATTTCTCCGGTTTCACTATCTTTTTCCAAACCACCGATACGATGCTCCAGACCTGGTGTACCCGGAATAGCCCAGTTACGTGCGAGGGTTTGCTGATTTCGATGATATGGAGAAAAGTTTTCCGGATCGGTGTGAAAGCTTGGCGTGAGATCCGGTAACTGTTGAACATCCGGAATTTTCCACGGTTCTGACGCATTGGCCAATCCGCCGTCACTGAGCACAATCACAGGAGTCATATATTTCAGGGCAATACGAAAGGCTTCAAGCACCATGAAAAAACAATCTCCGGGAGTGGCTGGAGCAAGCACCGGAACCGGCGCTTCACCGTGACGCCCGTACATTGCTGCCAGTAAATCTGTTTGTTCTGCTTTAGTCGGCAAACCGGTTGAGGGACCGCCACGTTGGACATTCAGCACCACCACGGGTAGTTCCGTCATTACTGCATAACCCAGGGCTTCACTTTTCAAATCAAACCCCGGACCGCTCGTTCCGGTTACTGCTAAAACACCGCCAAATGCCGAACCGATACTGGAAGACATTGCCGCGATTTCGTCTTCAGCCTGAATTGTTTTGACACCAAAATTTTTGTACTGTGCTAATTCGTGAAGAATATCGGAAGCAGGCGTAATCGGATAACTCGAATAAACCAGGGAAAGACCGGAACGGTGGGATGCTGCCACGCAACCAAGTGCAAGCGCCTGATTTCCGGTGATTTGACGATAATCTCCGGAAGGCAAAACCGCGGGTGGAACAAAATAACGCGCCTGAAACAACTCAATTGTAATCGCATAGTTGTATCCCGCCTGTAGAGCAAGTGAGTTGGCTTTTGCGACATCAGGTTTTTTTTTGAACTTCGCTTTGATCCAATCCTGAGTCTGTTCTAATGACCTTACAAACAGCCAATTGACTACACCTAGCGCAAAGAAATTTTTGCTGCGTGAACCGTCGCGATGGGAAAGCCCGGTTTCCTCAACAGCTTTCAGAGTGAGCTTTGTTATCGGAATTTGTACTACACGGAAATCATTCAACTCGCCGCTCTCCAGAGGATTTTCTGAATACTCCGCTTTTCGTAAATCATTTTCAGCAAAACTGTCAGAGTTAACAATCAGGATTCCTCCTTTTTCCAAATCCTGCGAATTCGTTTTGAGCGCCGCGGGATTCATGGCTACTAAAACACTCAGTTTATCAGCAGTGGTATAAATTTCATTGCTTGAAAAACTCAGGTCAAAACTGGACACTCCGGCTAATGTGCCGGCAGGAGCTCTTATTTCCGCAGGATAATCAGGAAAGGTGATGACGTCGTTTCCTGCAATGACTGAGGTTGTAGTAAATCTGGTTCCGGTTAGCTGCATGCCGTCACCGGAATCTCCGGCAAATCGAATGGTGGCTTTTTCCAGTTCTGTTTCGGGGAAGGTTGTTTGAGTGGGTACTGAATTTTTAAGAAGGGGCGCCTGCACAGAAGACATTTGTTGTCCTGAAATTTATGGTGATGAAAGTGGTGAAAAATTTTAAAAAGGAAGTGTTAAATTGTAACAGTAAAAATCATGGAATGCAAACAGGAAGCGGAAGAGTTGTTAAAAAAAATAATGTAATGCGACATTTAAGATTATCAAGCTGAATGCAGTTATCAAGCCTATTTCAAGCACTACAAATTGTATCTTGTACGTGCATGGGAAAGCTTACTATAATAGCGAATCTAGTACGATTAAAAGTTCCCAAAACCTCACTTTACAGAATAACCATAACTTCATCCTCTACATTTGTTCAACTTTCCTCCGAATATTCCTTTTCTTTCAAGCGGTTCACTGAATAATATCTAACTTTTAAATACATTAATTTTATCCGAAAATCATGTCACGACTACCTTCTAGAAACGATTACATAGTGCTGTTTGCCCTGGGTGCATTGTGGGGTTCTTCCTTTGGTGCAATCAAAATTGCACTGGATGGAGTTACTCCGCTGACTGTAATGAGTTCAAGAATATTACTCGCCGGTGCAGCCTTACTTTTACTGACATTAGTACGTAAAACGAAATTACCACGCGGTAAGCAGAATTGGATTAAAATATTCTGGATGACAATTTTTGGAACATTGATTCCTTTCTATTTGATTCCCTGGGGTCAACTACAGATAGACAGCAGTTTGGCTGCAATTCTGTTGGCAGTCAACCCGTTATTCGCGCTTATTCTTGGTCATTTTTTTAGTGAGGATGAACGCTTTAGTATGCGTCAGTTACTGGCAATGTTCATCGGTTTTGTCGGAGTACTACTGATTTTTGGCGAGAATGCTATTTCTTCTCCCAATGGAAATATCTTGGCACAATTAGCAGTAATCATCGCCGGACTTGGATATGTCATTTCCGGAGTTTTTGCTACACGAATTAAGGGTATTTCAGCAGATTCAGTCAGTGCGTCAATTTTTATTTGCGCCTCCATATTCGTCCTTCCACTTTGGTTGATCATGGAACAACCATGGAACTTCCACCTTGAAACAGCAACTCTTTTGGCTTTGACTCACCTCGGCATCGTTTCTACGGGGATAGCATTTCTGATGCGCTATTATATCATACTCAGAGCCGGCGCAGTTTTTTTGTCATACGTAGCGTTTATTATTCCCATGTTCGGAATTTTGTTTGGAGTAATGTTTTTAGGAGAAACACTTTCCTTAAACACTTTAGGCGCAGTAACGTTGATTCTTGCCGGCGTATATTTAGGACGCAAAAAATAAACTGGATTTTCGCCAAACAATTGAATAAGCTTTCAACATCTTTTTAACTGGTATTTTTATGCATGATTCACTGATTTCTCCCCAAATCGTAAACGAACATCTTGAAGACTCAAATTGGCGTTTTTTCGATTGCCGTTATGTGCTGACTGAACCGGATAAAAAACAAGCAGAATTCGCGGTTTCTCATCTTCCAGGTGCATTGTATGCCCACATGAATCGCGATCTCGCCGCTCCTCCAATTCCGGGAAAAACAGGAAGACATCCATTACCGGAAAAGCAGGAGTTAATAAAATTATTTTCAACATGGGGGATTGACCACGCTGTGCAAGTTGTAATTTATGATGATGCAGGAGGTGCTTATGCGGTTCGGCTCTGGTGGATGTTACGTTGGCTCGGACATGATGCGGTTGCCGTGATGGACGGCGGTTGGCCGCGCTGGATTAAGGAAGGGAGACCCGTAAGCGCAGATTTGATTATCCCGAAAGCCGTGGAATTCAAAGCGAATCAGCGTGAACATTGGTTAGTCACGGCCGAAGATGTCCGGAACTATTTTGACAATCCGGAAGTACGCGTACTTGACGCACGCAGCAGAGATAGATACCGCGGAGAAAACGAAACTCTTGACCCTGTTGCCGGTCATATTCCAGGCGCAGTCTCAGCTCCCTTTGTTGAAAATCTTGATCCAGATGGCAACTTGAAATCAAAATCCGAACTCCGTAAAATGTATTTGGAATTACTTGATGGTTCTCCGGCGGAAAAAGCCATTTCATATTGCGGTTCTGGAATCACTGCTTGCCATAACATACTCGCCATGTACTACGCAGGACTTGGAAATTCACGTCTATATTCCGGTTCATGGAGTGATTGGATCACCAATCCTGAAAGACTTGTTGCCTGAAAAGTGTTTTTTTGCAGGTCGGATCATTACTTTTTCAGCATGGCACAATGAATCATCTCCATAAAAAAACATCATAAAAAATCTAAAATTCCTGCAATTTTTAACCAATAAGATGCCAAAGGAATAGAATTTGGATTGATATTTTAGCAAGATCTGATAATTACAAAAATTGTCTGCGCGTAAATTATTCCTGAAACTACTCATGAAATTCCGGAAAACAAATTTTATTATCTGTAAAACCATCCTGGTTTTAGCTGTTTTTATTGCTTATGCTTCAACTGTATCGGCACAAAATTCAGCAGAATCCATCTCAACTGTTGTTATTGACAGTGCCCCCAAGAAGCTATATTCAGAGCTATATTCAGATGAAACAGGCAATCAGTTCATGGTGGAAATCTATGAAGAACCACAAGAGGGCCAAAACTTAATCCATTTTCGATCTTTTAAAAATGGACAAATTATCGGCCGAAAATCACAAGCACTGGCTGATGCACATAATTTTACTTTTTTCATCGATGAAACAGAAGAACGCATCATGCGCCAAGATACCGAACAGATGCTCTACAACGTCCTGAAGAAACTGATGGAGGAATCTGACCAGAAATTAAAATCAAATCTGGAAGATATGTTTGATCAGGAAAAATTGGCAAAAAGCCTTTCTGAAAAAATCAAAACACCGGACGAGCAAATTGCTACAATGGCCGATCAAATCTCAAAGAAAATCACTTTTGACGGTGGAGCAATTTCTGACATGGCAGAACGTATTTCCAAGCAAATAAAAACTCCGGAAGAACAAATCGCTGCAATGGCTTCACGTATTTCGAAGGAGATACAAACTCCCGATGATCAAATTGCCGCAATGGCTTCACGTATTTCGAAGGAGATACAAACTCCGGATGATCAAATTGCGGCAATGGCTTCACGTATTTCGAGGGAGATACAAACTCCCGATGATCAAATTGCCGCAATGGCTTCAAGAATTTCGAGGGAAATACAAACTCCGGATGATCAAATTGCTGCAATGGCGTCACGTATTTCGAGGGAGATACAAACCCCGGATGAGCAAATTGCGGACATGGCTTCACGGATTTCGAGGGAGATACAAACTCCGGATGAGCAAATTGCTACAATGGCAGATCAAATATCAAAGAAAATCACCTTTGATGGTGGAGCAATTTCTGACATGGCGGAACGGATTTCCAAGCAAATAAAAACGCCGGAAGAACAGATTTCAACAATGGCGGCACAAATCTCTAAACAAATAAAAACACCTGAAGCACGAATCAATGAAGAGTCATTGGCTTTAACGCTGGCTATAAGACTAACACAAAAAGAAAACCTTGTTGCTACAAAAATTCCACCATATGCAGATTTGTTGAACCAAGTTTCTGCCACCAACGAACAGCAGGATTATGAAAAGGCTATAGACCTCCTGGACGAGGATATTGCCAACCGAACTCCGGACGAACAACGAAAAGCATTAAAAATTTCCGGTCTTATGTCTGTGCTTGTTGCATCAAAAAAATTAAAGCGGGCAATTTCAACTATCGACGATTATGACTTGCAGGATGATCCGGCTTTACGCAGAATATCTGCGGCGTTGTCTGAATGGCTGAGTAAGAACTTGGTTTTGGAATAGAGTTAGGCAAAAGACTTTTTTATATTTAGGAAAGAAATATTTATATATTCCTTCTTTTTCTTGTTAAGTCCTGCAAATCCGTGTACGATCCCCATTGGTACTTCTTCAAGACTTTAAAGTTAATAAACCCTTTCTGAAAAATAGCAATGAGTGATTCCTCATTTAATTTGGAACAATACGAAATTCACCCTCGAAATATCATTCGCAATGCCACACCTCCTAAATTGTATGAAGAGGCACTGGCTCATGAACCGGACGCTTCCATTTCTTCTGTGGGAGCACTGATTGTTTCTTCTTATGAAAAAACCGGACGCAGCCCAAAGGACAAACGCATCGTCGAATATCCCAGCATCAACAAAGACGTTTGGTGGGGAAATATAAACATTGGCATGGATGAAGATACATTCATGATTTCAAGGGGACGTGCAATCGACTATTTGAATACACAAAAAAGAATTTACGTTGTTGACGGTTACGCAGGTTGGGATCCAAAATACCGGATCAAAGTCCGGATTGTTGCCACTCGTCCGTACCATGCTCTGTTCATGCACAATATGTTAATTCGACCAAGCGCAGATGAACTAGCGGACTTTGGAGATCCGGACTACGTGATTTTTAATGCCGGAGAATTTCCCGCAAATCCACTTACTAAACACATGACTTCACGTACCAGTGTCGAGTTGAGTTTTGAGCGCAAAGAGTTTGTGATTCTCGGTACAGAGTATGCCGGAGAAATGAAAAAAGGTGTTTTCACAATTATGAACTACATCATGCCAAAACAGGGAATTCTTTCCATGCACAGTTCTGCCAATGAAGGTAAAGAGGGCGATGTAGCTGTTTTTTTCGGCTTGTCCGGAACCGGAAAAACCACGCTTTCCGCAGATCCAAAGCGGGAGTTAATCGGCGATGATGAACATTGTTGGACTGACGACGGAGTTTTTAACATTGAGGGCGGCTGTTATGCCAAATGTATCAACCTCTCAGAAGAAAAAGAGCCGGACATCTACCGCGCAATCCGTTTTGGAACAGTGCTGGAAAATGTAGATTATGACAAGGATACGCGCGTTGTTGATTACGACGGAACCACCCACACAGAAAACACACGTGCTTCTTATCCCATAGAATATATTTTGAACGCAAAAATTCCCTGCATGGGAGGGCACCCCCAGAATATCATTTTCCTGACTTGCGATGCCTTTGGTGTCTTGCCTCCTGTCAGCAAACTTACACCCGCACAGACCATGTATCATTTCATCAGCGGTTATACGGCAAAAGTCGCGGGTACGGAAATGGGAGTAACTGAACCGGAAGCGACCTTTTCCGCGTGTTTCGGTGCCGCCTTCATGGTTTGGCATCCGAGCAAATATGCGGAATTGTTAGCAAAACGTATTGAACAAAACGGAACTTCGGTTTGGCTGGTGAACACCGGTTGGAGTGGTGGCGGTTATGGAGAAGGTGAGCGGATGTCACTCAAATACACCCGTTCAATCATTGATTCTATTCTGGATGGAACCATGAAAAATGCGCCAATTGAACATGATGATTTGTTTGGTTTTGATGTTCCAACTGAATGTCCGGAAGTTCCAAGCGAAATTATGAAACCACGCAATACATGGTCTGATGGAAACGCTTATGACAAAGCTGCCTTAAAGCTGGCAAACATGTTTCAGGATAACTTCAAACAATTCGAAGAAGGATCCAGCGAGGAAATAATTCAAGCGGGGCCTAAACTTTCTTAACTATTCAAACTTTTTTTCCTGCCGAAAACGTGCTTGTCACGACGTTCCGCTTTCTGCAATGATGATTTTTAATTTGTCAATTCCTCAGCAGATTAGTGTGCTGAAATAATTTAATATTGTACTTCATTACATAACCGAAAACTAAACAAAAATGATTGAAAAACTGCGTCAAGCAATGATCAAACAAGGATTAGATATGTTGATTGTTGTCTCCGGCGATGAGCACCTCAACGAATACCTGCCTGTGCAGAATTGGCGTTTGCGGGCTTCAACTAAATCCGGAAGCTCTGCGGGTTTTCCCGGATCAGCCGGAACAGCGATTATTTGTGTTGAGGGACGTTCTCAGCTTTTTGTAGATTCTCGTTATCATTTACAGGCGGAGCAAAGCTGTGCCGAAAATTTTGATATTATGAAGCTCGGAAATGAAGGTGTTCCGGAACCGCAAAAATGGATTTCCGCACAGACTGAAAAGACTTTAAAAGTTGGCGCAGATCCATTTGTGATGAGTCCAAAAGAATGGCGACGCTACGAAAATGCAATTGGCAAATTTGGTCATACTCTGTTGCCGACTACTCCTAATTTAGTGGACACAGTTTGGGATAATAGACCAAATCCTCCTCAAAAAGAAATCTATCCCCTCGCTTTAAAATACACTGGAAAGGAAAGTGCCGACAAGTTGCAGGATATCCGGAAGGAAATGAATGAATCCGGAATACAGGATGATTCAAAGCTGGATGTATTGCTGTTAACAATGCTTGACGAAATTGCCTGGCTCACAAATTTACGCGGCAGTGATATTGAATACAACCCCGTTTTTGAAGCTTATGCAGCAATTTTTCAGGACCGTGCACTTTGCTTTTGTCATCATCCGGACGCAAATTTAAGTGAACATTGTCCAGAATGGGAGTTCCGGCCTTATGCTGAATACATCGGCTTTTTAGCAGAACTTGCACAAGAGGAAGCTGTCAAAGTTTGGTTGGATCCTTCCACGATTACAATGGGCACACGAATGGCTTTTGCCGATGCTCAGGTTTTTGAAAAATGTAGTCCCATCGTTTTAGCAAAGGCACTTAAAAATTCAACTGAAATATCCGCCACAAAAAACGCACATAAACAGGCTGGTGTTGGAGTTATAAAAAGTTTTCGGCGTTTACAAAACGCATTTGAAAGAGGACAGCCGGTAACGGAAAAAGAATTTTCAAACTGGCTTCATGAAGCATACTCGCAAGCTGAGGATTTTTCTGACCTTAGTTTTGGTACAATCGCAGGTTCCGGGCCGAATGGAGCAATTGTACATTACGGAAATCCAGATTCAAAAAACCCGATGCGGCCCGGAGAACTGCTCCTTGTAGATTCCGGAATTCAGTGTTCCGGCGGAACCACCGATGCCACGCGAACTGTCATTCTTGGAACACCGGATGAAAAGCAAAAACGGATTTACACTTTGGTCCTGCAGGCCCATATTCGACTGGCAAGACAGGTTTTTCCTGAAGGTACAATCGGCTCATCTCTGGATGCAATTACCCGTTCCGGACTCTGGAATGCAGGTTTGGATTATGGTCACGGAACAGGGCATGGAGTCGGTGCGTTTCTGAATGTGCATGAAGGTCCGCAGCGCATCTCACCTGTTTCTCATGATGTGGCTCTGCAAGCAGGAATGGTGATTTCCGATGAACCGGGATATTACGAAACAAACTGGGGAGGAATTCGTTTGGAAAATCTTTGTTTTGTCAAAAATGCTGAGGGATTACAGGAACATCCTGGCGGAAAGGGTTGGCTTTGTTTTGAAACTTTGACTCTGATTCCTTATGAACGCAGATTGATTGACAGAAATTTGCTTTCAGTAGAAGAACTAAAATGGCTCGATGAATATCATCTCCAAGTTTTAAAGGAAATTTCGCCAATGCTGGATAATCCGGAAGATGTACAATGGCTGGCTTGGGCTTGCGGGTTGGCTTAAATGAGAATTCGGACGCCCGCAAAAATAAATCCTTTGCTCTATATTTTAGCAAAACGCGAAGACGGGTTTCATGAATTGTATATGCACATGGTTCCGGTCAGTTTATTTGACACATTGAGCTTTAGCAAAAATAATGAAAATGAGCTCAATTTCCGGATGAATGGAGCAAGCTTTTCTGAATCTCCGGAAGAAAATTTGGTGATCCGTGCGCTAAGGTCTTTTGAGCAAGCTTGCGGAATTACAGCAGCACTGGATGTTTTTCTTGAAAAACGAATTCCTTCCGGAGCCGGACTTGGCGGTGGCAGCGGAAATGCGGCTGGAACTCTTCGGGCGTTAAATCATATTTTTCGTGATTCATCCTCAAAAGAAGGGCTTTTGCCTCCGGAAACACTTTATGAACTTGCACTGGAACTGGGATCAGACGTTCCTTTTTTTCTTGATCCTCTTCCATGTGAAATACGTGGATGTGGTGAAAAGTTAAATCCATTAGCAGAATATCCAAAATTATATGTTCTTATCATTAAACCGCCTCTCTCAATTTCTACTCCGGAAGCATACAAAAATTGCCGGCCTAAAGCATACACGACTTTTCCTGAAATAAAGTCATTTGATGATGTAAAAAATAGCCTGAATAATCAGTTTGAAATTTCATTACTCGAACAATATCCTGTCTTGTCTGAACTGAAATCTTTATTGCTCAAAAATGGTGCATTTGGTGCATTAGTCTCAGGGAGCGGCTCTGCCGTTTTTGGTATATTTAATAAAAAAGAACTGCAAAATCATGCATTTAAAAACTTGTCATGTCTTCAAATTGGCAAAATATTTTCCTGCGAAACTTTGGCTGCTCATCACTATTATTGATTAAGCAGTGTGGAAAACCAAAATTATTTAAGTACCAATGTCTTTTCCTCCTTTTTGCAGTCATTCTTGTTGGGTGCAGTCCGAAACCCTCAAGTTTGCGGAGCGGAAGAGATTACAACAATTCCAAAGTCTGGAAACAGTCCAATTCTCGTATAAATAAATACGTAAACGTTTACAAGAATAACAAACATATCAAAACCTGTTTGGATCGTGCGACTTCCAGCCGTTATCTTTATTATATCCATCGGGTTTTTTATAAATATAAGCTGCCTCCGGAACTTGCGCATTTGCCAATTTTGGAATCATGTTTTGACACAAAAGCAGATTCCGGACATGCGCGAGGGATGTGGCAATTCACAAAAGCAACCGCCAAAGATTATGGTTTGAAGGTCAGTTGGCTATCAGATGATAGGCTTAACTGGCGCAAAGCGACACATTCAGCAGCACGTTATTTAAAAAAACTTGGGGAAAAGTTTGACAACAACTGGGAGTTAGCACTTGCAGGTTACAACGGCGGGCCGAATTATATGGCACGTCAAATAAAAACTCAAGGTACACGAAATTTTTGGAAATTAAAGCTACGTAAAGAAACACACGAATACGTACCAAAATTTTTGGCAATGCTCAGTGTTGCACGCAGCAGATTTCCGGAACTTTATTATCAGGGTGCACCTCGTGCGTGGGCCAGATCAGGATAAAATGAGTTAGTAATGACAATCTCATATTTCACCAAATACTATTTAACAATCAAAGTATACAAAAGGAGTTTTTATGGCAGATGAAGAAGTTGCCGGTGCCGGTACTACTGAAGACGGAGGCGGAGGCGGCGGAAAAAAGAAGCTAATTATTATTGTCGCGGTAGTGCTTTTGTTGGTAATTGGCATCGTCGTGTTTTTACTGATGTCTGGTGAAGAAGAAGAGCAATTACCGGAAGAAGAACAGCAGGTGACAGACGTGGCTGAGCCTCTGGCAGAACCGATATTTCTACCACTGGAAAGCTTTGTGGTAAATCTCAAAGACGGACGACGTTTCTTAAAAACAACGATTCAACTGATGCTCAGTGAACCAGGAGCATCTGCGTATTTGTCAATCCGCCTGGTTGAAGTCAAAGACATTGTGTTGGCGGAATTGCAGGAATTGTCAGTTGAGGATGTTAAACAGTCAGATGCCAGAGAAGCTTTGAAACAACGTTTAATCAGCGCAATCAGTCAAATTTTTCCCAGTAAGCCGGAATGGGAAGACCCTGAACCGATCAGAAAAGTTTTGTTTGAGGAATTTGTAATCCAGTGATCCCAGCTAATTTTAATCAGGGAACATGGAACTGGAATGTCAGAAGACACTTTGGTATTGAAGCATTAAGGTCTGTCTGGGGAGTCGCGGTTTGATGGCAGACAAGAAATTGAGATGGACAAAAGTTCACAGAATAATTCCATAAATCGAAAAACAAACTGGCTTTGCGGCAATTTTGGAAATAAAGCAATCTGTTTGTTGTTAATGCTTACAGGGTTATTTTTCTTTGCTTCAGCTTTGCACGCAGAAAAACATGCTGTTGAGGAAACAAAAGTCATACGGGAAGGACCTCCTCCACTGGAAAACCCACAATATTTGGATCTTGGTACTTTCGTAGTAAATATGCCTGGAGACAAATATTTTCTTAAAAGCAGTATCCAGCTGGGATTTGAAAATGCCGCTGCAAAAGATTGGCTCCTGGCTCGATTGCCAATTGCTAAAGATCTGGTAATTACACATCTTAATTCGATTACGGTTGAACAATTTGATGACACAAAAAATCGAGCTGTTATAAAAAATGATTTACAAATTCGCTTGAATTCACTTTTTCCCAACAAGGCTCCCTGGGAAGATATGGTGCCAATTCGAAGAATACTTTTTCTGGAATTTTACCGGCAGTAGTTTAAAATAAGCTTCGTAGACAAGTGAAAAATTTTAAAAGCAGATTATGACCGTATGATCTTGTATTTTTTGTTGTAGAGTTTCCTTTAAACTTGTACTCTGAAATATGAAATTATAAACTTTAACTTAAAACATTGATTGATGGCAGAAGAAGAAGAATCTTTTGAGAATCTGGATGACTTGGATTGGTCAGACGTTGAGAGCGAACTAAAAGCAAACAGGGATCAAATTCTCTCCGAAGTTAAGGGCGAAGGCGGCGGCGATCAGAAAGAGGTTAAAGAAGGCGATGGTTCCGGAGAAGGTGATAATGAAGATGCAAAGGCTTCTGTTTCATCCGGAGATATCGACATCAATTTTCTGTTTGATGTTCAACTCTCAATTATAGTAGAAGTAGGACGTGTCCAGATGCTGATCAGCGACCTGCTGGAACTGGGTGAGGAATCTATAATCGAACTTGACAGTATGGTTGGGCAACCTTTGGATATACGTGCCAATGATTTGCTGGTTGCACGCGGTGAGGTAATTGTTGTCAATGAAAAATTTGCGGTACACATAACGGATATCATTAGTCCGGATAATCGTTTTGCAGCACTCTGAGGAAAAAAACATGAGTTTCGTGAGACCAGCTTGGCTCAAAGTAGGAATTTCGCTGGTATTATGGGCAAGTTGGATTATACTTGCAACCGCATCAGAAGTACGTACGCTGAAAAATATTGAGGTAGTTTCCCTTGAAAATTTAGAGCAGATTCGTTTGGAATTTGATGGAGAATTTCTCGGAGAGCCTTTAATAAATTTTGAGTCCGGCTCAATGAGTATGCGCCTGGATTCAGTCCAGATAGATTCCGCATTACCTTTGCTGACTGTTTCAACAGGTGATTCTTTCATAAAGGCAGTCCGCGCGGTTCAAGTTCCCAACACAGATAATGTGCATTTAGATATTCTGCTCCGATCTTCCCGTGTGGTATTGGGACATCCGGAAATAAAGCATTCAGGAAACAATTTACTCCTTAGATTACCCGGAAAAACATCTGCAATTCCGGCACTTTCAAACACAGAAGTCCTGTCACAAGAAATTGGGAAACGTGTCAAAACGGATTCGTCTTTTCCATCAACTTTTTCCAGGGTTTCAGCAGCTGAATCTTCTTCCGAGCAAATAGCTGACATTTTACCAATGCCTCCACAGGATTGGGCTGAGACTATACTGACTCTGGTTTTGTCACTGCTGTTCATTTTGCTGCTCATTTATTTATTGGCGTTTATCTATAACCGTTTTTTCAGCGGACGATTTTCCTCAATGAAGGGAAATATCAGCATCCGTCAAGTATCAAGCTACCATGTTGGGCCAAAACAGAAGATTATAGTTTTTAATTTGAACGGCAGACTGTTTGCGTGCGGAGTTACACCAACTTCTATAAATTTGATTGCTGAACTACATGATGAAAATGATCAGGAGTTTCTGAACGAGATCAAGACAGACGATGAATCCAATGAAATAAACATGGATCAAATGCAGGCAAATTTTTTAAAAACTCTGGATCCGGAAATTAAAAAAACAGAATCAGCGGCGACTTCGCATAAAGAAAACGTTGATGAATTTGCAACTGCAATAGAATTTGAAGGAGAGGAAAAAGGAGTTTTTATAAATTCTGATACTGCAAAGGAACTCCAACCATCCGTTTCAAAAAACAAAAATAATGGATCCACAACTCCAATCAGAACACCTATTTCAAGCAAACAGGCAAAAACTGAAAAGATGAGTCATGGCAATCAAATAATGCAGGATTTTGCAACTAAGCTTTCAGAGCGTCTAAATTTCTTAAAGCCCATCAAATAGGCACATGCCGCATTTTAAAAATAGAGTTTCAGTCAAAAAAGAGAACGGAGAGATAATGTCCGCGCACAATTTGAGATATATTCTCAATTGTGATACCTCGAAATTCTTGATGCGCGTTTTGTTTTTGCTGGCAATTTTATTTGTAGGGTTGCCGCTTTACGCACAATCTCCAATTCCTGGAATCAACATTTCAATTGATTCCGCTACCTCACCGCAACAGGTTGCCACTACTTTACAGATAGTATTTTTACTGACTGTCCTGACAATGGCTCCAGCCATTTTGATCATGACTACTTCTTTCACACGATTCGTGATTGTGTTGTCATTTTTACGTCAAGCCATTGGTACGCCACAGGCACCTTCAAATCAAATTGTAATTGGACTGGCACTCTTTCTTTCGCTGTTTGTGATGATGCCGGTTTGGGAAGAAGTCAATCAGGTAGCACTTGAACCATATCTGGAAGAGACAATTTCCCAACAAGAATTTATGGACCGTGCTACTCTACCAATTAAACGATTCATGGGTAAATTCACCCGAGAAAAAGATTTGGCTTTGTTTGTTCGTATTGCCAAACTGGAACGTCCAAAAAATATTGAAGATATTCCAATCTGGGTCATGATACCTGCTTTTGTAATTAGTGAATTAAAAGTCGCATTTCAAATAGGCTTTTTGTTATATGTTCCATTTCTTGTGATTGACATGGTTGTCGCCTCAATCCTGATGGCAATGGGTATGATGATGATGCCGCCGGTGATGATTTCATTGCCTTTCAAACTTATGCTGTTTGTTCTTGTTGATGGATGGCACTTGATCCTTGGTTCAATGGTCCAAAGTTTTATGGATATTTAGCCCACCTTAAACCATTTTTAGAGAGTTATATGACTGAAGCACTCGTTGTCTCCATCATGATCGAAGCCATGCGCATGGCCACTCTGCTTGCAGCACCAATGTTGATCGGCGCTTTGGTGGTTGGATTACTTGTGTCCATCTTCCAGGCGGTAACACAGATTCAAGAACAAACATTGGCTATCATCCCCAAAATGGGTGCAATGATGGTTGTTATGGCAATCCTTTTTCCCTGGTTTCTATCTCAGGCCACAACTTATATGTCCGGAATTTTTACCAACTTTCCGCGTTACATTGGCGGATAATAGTCAGTGTTGGGACTCCCCCTCTTTTTTTCAAGTTGAATTAACTAAAATTCAAACAAGTAATTTCTGGCTAGACCATCTGGCTGTGATATTGGATAATGGTTAGTGTACTTTTAGACGACACTAAAAAATGTTCCAATTAAATTAACACGATTCAAGCGAATCAATAATTCCGCAAATTATACTTTTTAAAAAGTGATATGAGTAAATCTTCTGATCCTGAATTAGAAACCGATACTGATCATCAAGAGGAAATTATAGAAATAGAGGGAAACATTATAGAGGCACTTCCTGAAGAAAAATCGCTGGTCATCAGCGAAGATGTTTTTCCGGATACCTTACTCATCGTCCCCCTTTACGATCGACCACTTTTTCCAAAAATGATCCTGCCTGTAATCATTGCTGATGAAAAACTGGAAAAAGTTCTAGAGGATGAATTAAAAGCTCCTCTGCGTTATGTTGGGCTGGTTTTCAGCCAGGAAGCTGAAGGCCCCAAACAAAACGGTGATGATGAACACATTCGGGACAATTTGGCCAAAATTGGTGCAGTAGGAAGAATTGTACAGGCATCAAAACATGGCAATGACCCAATGCATATTATTGTGCAAGTTATTGAACGCTTTGAGATTCTGGAAATAATTGCGGAAGATCCTGTGTACAGGGCAAAAGTTGCATATTTGCAGGATACCGGAGGACAAAAAACTGAATATGAATTAAAAGCATTTTCCGTTTCGATTATCAACTTTATAAAAGAGCTCGTTCAGCTCAATCCCTTGTTTAAAGAAGAGCTGGGTCTTTTGATGGGACGGATTAACCTCAAAGATCCGGCAACACTTGCTGACTTTGCCGCATCAATGACAACTGCTTCCGGAAAAGAATTGCAGGAAATTTTGGAAACAATGAGTATCAAGGAGCGTATTGAAAAAGCGTTAAATTTACTTCGGCATGAACTGGAAGTGGCAAAACTTCAGGTTAAAATTTCGCAACGTGTCGAAGATCGAATGTCTCAGCAGCAGCGAGAATTTTTCTTGCGTGAACAACTTAAGGAAATAAAAAAGGAATTGGGGATCACAAAAGAAGGTCCAGAAAGCGAGGTTGAAAAATTTGAAGCACGGATAAAAAAACTAAAACTTTCTGAAGAAGCCCAAGAACGAATCGAAGAAGAACTTGAGAAAATGCGTTTAATTGAGCCGGCGTCCCCGGAATATCACGTAACCAGAACCTATCTGGACTGGCTGACAATTTTGCCTTGGGGCATCTACAGCAAAGATTATTATGACATCAAGCGTGCCACGAGAATTCTAAACCGCGATCACTATGGTTTAAAAGATGTCAAAGATCGAATCCTCGAACTGATCTCTGTAGGAATCATTAACGGAGATTTGGCAGGATCAATCGTTTTGTTGGTTGGACCTCCAGGTACAGGAAAAACCTCTGTTGGACAATCTATTGCCAGGGCATTGGGTCGTAAATTTTACCGTTTTTCTCTAGGTGGAATGCGTGATGAGGCGGAAATAAAAGGACATCGAAGAACATACATCGGCGCGCTTCCTGGTAAATTCATTAACGCGATCAAAACTTGTAAAACGGCCAATCCGGTAATCATGCTGGACGAAATAGATAAAATTGGCGCAAGTTTTCAAGGAGACCCTGCTTCCGCATTGCTGGAAGTCCTGGATCCTGAACAGAATAAGGATTTTCTTGATCACTATCTTGATGTTCGTTTTGATCTTTCAAAAGTACTTTTCATTTGTACCGCAAACCAAACGGACACAATTCCTCCGGCACTGCTTGATCGGATGGAAGTCATCCGTCTTTCAGGTTACATCCTGGAAGAGAAATTGGAAATTGCTAGGAAACATTTGTTACCAAAACAGCTCAAAAGACATGGACTTAAAAAATCTCAGTTTTCACTTCCCAAAGTTGTTTTACGTGAAATCATCGACGGTTATGCAAGAGAAGCAGGAGTAAGAAGTCTGGAAAACAATCTTAAAAAATTGATGCGTAAATCTGCTCGAAAGATTGTGGAAGAAGAGATTGATCAAGTCAAAATTAGTAAAGATGAGCTTCCAGAAATGTTAGGCCGCAAGACTTTTGCGGAAGAAACTCGTTACAAAAAGCCGAAAATTGGAGTCATTACCGGTCTGGCTTATACGAGTGTCGGCGGTGCAACTTTGTTCATAGAAGCTTCTTCTGTTGAGGCAAAAAATCCCGGGTTCAAACAGACCGGACAGCTGGGTGATGTGATGGTAGAATCCACGGAAATTGCCTACACTTATATCCGTTCCAAAGGCAGCACTGACGAAAGAATTAAAAAGTTTTTTGCAGAAAATTTTATCCACATGCATGTGCCTGCGGGCGCAACTCCCAAAGATGGACCTTCTGCTGGAATTACAATGGTTTGCGCACTCCACTCATTGGTTGCACAAGAACCGATTATTCCGAATCTTGCCATGACCGGAGAGTTAACCCTCACCGGATTGGTTATGCCGATCGGCGGAGTTAAAGAAAAAACAATTGCTGCACGGAGAGCCGGAATCACTCAATTAATTTTTCCTGCCGAAAATCAAAAAGATTTTGAAGATTTGGATGAAATAATCACTAGAGGAATTAAACCCCATTTTGTGAAAATTTTTGACGATGTACTCCCCATTTGCTTTCCAAATTTGCAAGGAACAAAGAAATTGAAACCGGCAAAAAAATAAAAATTTCAATTTTTGTGCTTTGTCTTCAACGGTTGTTTGACACAAAGCACAAAGAATTTCGGCAAACCTGTGCCTTCAAAATAAGATCCAACTGATCCCCAATATAATTGCATTAAAATTAAAATCTGAAATTTCATGCAATACTCTTTTACGAATCCTGATTTTATTTCTTTGCTGGTAATTGTGCTTGTATCGGGTGCCTTTGCCGGATTATTAGCAGGACTATTCGGGATAGGTGGAGGAATTATTTTAGTTCCGGCTTTACTCTATGCATTCGATGAGTTGGGTTTTTCTCCGGAAGTCACCACTCAAATGGCTATCGGAACATCATTGGCAATCATCGTGCCTACTTCAATTACTTCTGCCTGGTCTCATTATAAACGTGGTTCGGGAAACATCATTTTGTTCCGTAAGTTAGCATTTCCGGTAGTAGGTGGTGCCTTGTTCGGTGCATGGCTCGGAGACAGCCTGAGCGGAGATGCTCTCAAAGGAGTTTTTGCAATACTGACAATGTTGGTTGCGCTATTTTTATTACGAAAAAACCATTTCGTGTTTGGATCAGAACTGCCGGTATTGCCAAAGTTGTGGGGTGCAGGAGGTGTGATCGGCATGCTTTCAGCAATAATGGGGATTGGAGGAGGTGTGTTTTTTACCTCTTATTTTACTGCCTATAGTTTGCCCATGCTAAGCGCGGTTGGAACATCAGCAAGTTTGGGGTTGATGATTTCGTTACCTGGAGCAATCGGCTATATTTTCGGCGGTTGGGCCAACCCAAATCTTCCTTCGTTGAGCTTCGGTTATGTTAGTTTGACAGGCTTCCTTTTCATCTTTCCAATTACAATGTTCATGGCTCCCCAAGGCGCGAAACTCGCTCACCATTTGGACAAAGAAAAACTCAAACGCTGGTTTGCCCTGTTTCTGTTGCTGATGTCCCTGCGAATGTTTTACATCGTTTATTATTGAGGTTTTTTTCCAATGGCAAAAAATGTGTCAAAACCTTTTGTGATGGGAATCGGTGGTGGTTCCGGCTCCGGAAAATCAACTATTGTCCACGAGCTTAAAGAACAGCTTGGTCCGGAAAAAATGTCTGTTCTGCATCATGATGCCTATTACAGGCACCGACCGGAATTGACAATTGAAGAACGCCACAAAATAAATTTCGATCATGCGGATTCATTAGAAACAGAACTGTTGGTTAAGAACCTGGAAGAGCTGATTTCCGGAAATGATGTTGAAGTACCTATTTATGATTTTGCTCAGCATTTGCGGTCTGCAAAAACAAAAAAAGTTGCACCTTGTCCAATTTTGATTGTGGACGGGATACTGGTTTTGAATGACAGTCAACTCAGGAAAATGATGAATTTAATAGTTTTTGTAGATGTTCCTCCGGACTTAAGATTCATCAGACGTTTAGAACGCGATTTGCGCGAACGCGGCCGCACTGTAGAATCCGTGACAGAACAGTACTTGGCTTCAGTACGTCCGATGCACGAAAAGTTTGTTGAGCCCAGCAAACAGTACGCAGATATTCTCATTCCCGGAGGAGGACATAATCTGCAAGCGGTTCGGCTTTTGTTAGCACTTTTGCAAACGTTGCCGGAAAAATAAAATTAAGCAATCGCAAATAATAGTTGAGTCACCGCAAATAAACTTCCTTTTCCAGCAACTGCAGAACGTCTTCGCGTTGGAATTCCATTGCATAATCAGCTGCGGTTTTTTGAGCAAAATCAACTACAGACGGATCAGCCCCTTTATTGAGTAACAAACCTATTGTTCCAATTTTTCCACGACGTGTTGCCAGAATAAGAGCAGTTTTTCCGCTATTATTATGCATGTTGACTCCTGCACCACGTTTTAATAGCTCCCAAATTGCTTCCGTATTTCCTTTTTCTGCAGCCCACATGAGTGCGGTCCAACCTTCGTGAGTCCGGGCATTTAGATTTACTCCGGATTTCAAAAATAATTTTAACATCGGCAAATTACCATGAAAAGCAGCCCACATAAGTGGAGAAAAGTTTCCTTGATCCGGATCGGCGCCATGCTTGAGCAATAATTTTACTATGGGCAAATTTTGCATTGAAGAGGCCCAAACCAATGGTGTGTCTCCAAACTCGTCATTTATGCCAACATTCGCACCATGTTCTGCCAGCAATTTGACCAGTTCCGTATTTTGCTTTTTGATTGCAAGCATCAAAGATGTATAGCCATTTTGATCACTTTTTTCCAAATCAACACTAGTAGCTAAAAATTGTTTGACTGCCGCCAATTCACCTTGTTTGACGGCCTGTATCAAGGTGCTCTTTGATTTTTCTTGAATTAATACACTTTCTGCAGGCCCTGTTTTCACTGCAAATTGTGTCTTGTTATCATTCAAAAATATTGCATGAATTTTCCCTGATTGATACTCAGGCCAGAGAAGAATCATGAGAGTGAGAGCAATTCCTGTTAAACTTAATAACAGAATCCAGCCTAGCTTGAGCCAGAGTGAATACTTTTCTGAAATATTTTTCTGCAGGACAAACTCAACATCATCCGGTTTTTCAGCATAAAATTGATTTTCCGCATCATCGGCTTGAGTCTGTTCTGTTTCAATTACAGGAAGCACATTCTGATAAACAGTTTCTTCTTTTTCTGTGGAAAAGAAAGGAGTTGGGTAACGTGAAAAATATTTTGGTTTTATCGTAAATCTGACTTCTTCTTGTTTCTTCTGCTCAACATTTTGAGGCCGTCCTTCTGAGATTGCCAGCAGAATTCCGGGGTCAAACTGCGTGCTTCCTGTAATAGAAATTGGGATGTTTTGCAAACGAACATGCCTGATAATTAACCCTAAAAGCTCATGTGTATCATGGCTTATGACTTGCAAATTTTCTAAATCCAGAGTAACCTTCCGCATGTTACTCTCAGCCAAACTATTTGCGATTACTTGCATTTCCGACTTTATATCATTTTGCTTCAACTCATCAATTACTTTCAGAGTCGCAATTTGATCTTTTTCTGTAAGAACTATTCGGTTCAACATTGTACTTTGTTAATATTGGCAGGAAGGTTGCAAAAGTTTAGTAAGCTTCTTAATTTTATTCTCCTCAGGAGAATCAGCAAAAAACACACCAAGTTTTTGACATTTTTAAAATGATAAATTTTACGCGTAAATTGCTTTTGGTGTCGTTAATAATCGCCTTAAGTTGGACAACTGCTTTTGCAGAAGAGGAAGAGCCCGTTTTTTGGAAAGATCGGCAGATTTCACAATTGGAGCAACTCACTCCAAGTCTGCTGGAGTCTGTCAAAAGTATGCAAAACAAAATTAGCTCTGTCGCAATTTCCAGCATTTCTTTTGGAGATTCCCTGCCCAGTAGTTTTCGCAAAGTCGCAACCGCGCGTTTACAACAGACACTCACCAGTTTGATAAAATTGAAAGTGAGTGTCTGTGAATCCTGTAGTCAAATTCGTACAGATATTTCCGGAAGTTTTCTTAAAATCAGCCGTGGAATCGCGGATGATAACTACCGCCGAGAGATTGCCAAAGAATTAAATGTAAAGGGATTTCTCGACATTGCTGTATTTACAAGTGAAGGTGAACAACTTTCTATCTCACTGAACGCTTATGAAGCAAAAGGAGGTGAAATTGTTTATTCTAAAATTGTTACCGGAACACCTCCTAAAAGCGGAACTTACATACACGCGTTCTATGGTAAGATGACTGTTCCAATTACTTTTACCAGCACATCCTCCGGAAGCGTTACCACCGTTGAGCACCAGTCTAGAGTATTAGGTGCAGAAAAAATGGTTCGACTTACAGATGACTGGAGTTTTACCGGAGGCGGAGCAATGTTGAGTGACGACAACTCCAACTTGACAGATAAATACGAAAAATCAATCACCGGATTTTTGATTGATGGCACAATTATTTATGACGTTTTCAACTTTGGCGGTGATCAAGTAGCATTTTCTTTGATTGCCGGTTTAGGCATGATGACAGTGACACCTTTTAACAATCCGTCATATTTAAAAACAGGGCTTAGCTTATCAGTAGCAGAACAATTGACACTCAATTACCATTACCTGCTAATGCTGACAACAGATGAAAGCGCTACGGCTTCCGGAGCATCAATTATTTCCATTGGCTGGAAATTCTAACTAAATTACGTATTCAAAAAATATACGCATTATCATGAAACTATTTAATAATTTCAAATTATTAAGTTCATTTTATCAAAAAGTATTTTTTGTTGGCCTTGTTCTGGTGACAGCTCTCAGTGGTTGTACTACGACAGAAGATACTGTGGAACCGGTTGCTGAACTTCCAATCAAGAAAAAAGTGCTTTTCAATCAGAGAACAGATGGCGGAAAAAATTCTGTTACGGTCATTGAAGAAACACAGGGCAACAAAAGGATTCTGCGAGTTGTTTTACAACGTGGTGGTCTGCAATCCAACTTAATCCATCCAATTGACAGTCCTAATTTTGTCATTGCAGTTCCTCTGCAGGATGCAACAAGCAAGCGTTTAAGTTTAAAAACAGCGAATTTTGAACAAAGTCTTAAACTTGATATAGATCAATTACTCTCACGTTACCTTTCTCCGGAACGCTTTAATGTTTCTGTCATAATAAATTGGGACAAAAAATTGCTGCAGGAAGTACAACTCAAAAATATGCCGCTTGAAACTGATGCCTCAAAGGTTGAAGCAAATAATGTAAATGAAGACGGCGATGACGAAATCTCTGAAAGCGCAAAACGAAACCATGAATTGAAAGAAGCCCTTAAATCGGTGCAAGTAGGTGTACTACTGGATAACACTCTTCCTGAAACACAAGAGCTGTTTTTAATGAAACTGATTCCAGCTCAGGAATTTTACAATGCTGATCGTGGAGATACTGTTTCTGTGGAAAGGACATCTTTCCCAAAACCTTTTTCAGACAGTATTGCGCCTTATGAAGAACAGATCGTCAGGCGAAAACTGATTGAGTTGTTGATGAAATATGTTGCTAAAACGGATTTTGTGGTAAACGTTAAATTTTCTTTGATTGAAAGTGACGAAAATACAAAAGACAAGGCACCATCGTCCAGTAACATAAAAATGGCGATAAATTTACTGCTCGATGAAACCGTTCTTCCTGCGGTAGATACTTTCCTGAAGGAAGCAATCCCGCTGGCAATAAATTTTGATAAGAAACGTGGTGATACACTTTTAATTATCCGCAAGGATTTTCCGGAACGTTCCGACAGTTCAATTTCGCCGGAACAGCGCAGTGCGCTTAAAGATTATCGCATAAAAATACTTGAAGCTTTCCAAACAGGAGACTATGTCGCGGGCTTGGAATGGGCAGCAAAGGGTTTGAAAGTGGCGGTAAAACGTTCAGACAAAATTTTCATTCTGAAAATGAAAGGTTCATTACATTTCCTCCTGGAAGAAAAAGAGGAAGCCCTTGAGATGTGGGAGCATGTTCAACTTTTAGATCCTAAAGACGAAGAAGTGCGTCAAATGCTGGAAAATTTGGAGTAAGGAATGAAAAAAAACAAAGTTTCCGGTGCCGAAATTTCTCTTTACACCTTGCTCATTATCTGTCTACTGATCTTTTTGTATATCGACAAAGTGCACGCGCAGGATTCTGTCCGGAATGATGTTAATGCACAAGTCGAAGATCCTTCTCCTGAAAAAGCGGCAGAGGCTGCTGAAAAAAAACAAACTCTTGAAGAACTGCTTGCGGTTCCATTTAATCAAATTAAGCAAGAGCAGGAAGAGGAATTAGGCCTTTCCGGTGATGGATCTGAATCTGACAAAAAAAGTAAAAGTAAAGACGGTGACGTAAAATTACCTCCACCTCCGGAACAAAGAAAAGTTGAAAGAGATTTAGAAAAACAGTTGGATGAGATTTTCCGGGAGAAATTGCCAAAAGCGTATGTTGGTGTTTCTGTAAGTATTCGTTATATTCTGGAAACTGTTCCTGTCACGAGACGAGATAAGAGTATCTCAAAAATAAAGTTGCCTGGATTTGAAAATAATGTCTGGGTACCGACAGAAACGAAAAAAATAATCGGCATAGTAAATCAAGTGCGGCCGTACACGACAATTTTTGCTGTCGTGAACACTCCTGTTTCTCTCTTTAATGTTGAAGTACTTCGACAAACTTTAGACAATCGGATTAAATTTCTCAACTTGACTGGAAGAGATGTACTCAAAATGGTGCATGTTCCGTTTACGACTCCAGCCAAGTCTTCTGTAATTACCCTTGGAAACGCGGCGGCTCAACTTGCGGAAGCAGATCAAAAGGATGCTGACGAAAAGGAAACAGAAAAAGAAACTGATAATGCTTCAATGGTTGAGGAAGAACCTGGAGTTGATGGTGAGGATGAGAGTCTTGTAGATGCGGAAGAAAAACCGGAAGCTGTTTTGGAGCCTGATCCTGAACCGCGGAAGATAGACATGAAAGCTAGAGTTGAAACCACACGCTATCTATTGCAGGCAAGAAAGAGTTATCTGATTGAAGATTATGACACCGCTATCACCGCACTCCGCAGAGCAATTGAACTCAATCCATTTTCATCACAGGCTTTTGCTATGCTTGGTTCCATTTACTACCGGCTTGGCTGGAACAGAATGGCAATAGAGAATTGGCAACACGCCCTTGAACTTGATCCAACAAATGAGGGTCTGAAAAAATATCTCCTGCGTTTTTCAAGGTAATGATGTTCAAAAAAAAATATTTGAAGCCAAACAAGCCTGGACTCATAAATCCTCACAGATTTTTTCTGTCTGTTTTAGTTTCCTCAATCATATTATTTTTGCTTGCTCCAACTCTTTCTGTTGAAGCACAGGAACGTGTAAGGTCGCTCAACATACGCCAATTAGAAATTGAAGAGGCGATCCGCAACGGACTCAAATATTACCTGGAACCCAGGGATTATGTGCTGCGTGTAAAACTATTTGGAGAGGAACGCTCTGTAAGTATGGCAAACGAAACTCTTCCAGGCTTCGGTCAACTAAATGAACCTTCCAGCACAAGTGGTGCAAAATATTGGCAAATCACTAGGATGCGTGTGGATTTGGTGATGCACAAAGAAGTTTCGCCTTCAGTTAATTCTTACATCGGTGAAATTGTTCCTATCCTCAGTGGACTTGATTATGAGCGCGGAGATGAGTTGATTTTTGTGCCGATTTTACCAAGCGAGCCTTTTCCTGAAAAGTTGGATTTGTCTGGTGAATCTGCGGATTTGCCTGATCCAATGGCGGAAGCTGTTCCTGAAGATGCAAAAGAAGAAGGTGAGGATCTAAAAGTTGAGCTTACTGCGGAAGAAGCGGAAAAGTTGGTGGAAGAAAAACCGATTTGGTTGAGGATGAGTGATATAGAAATGATTCTTGCAGGAATGTTATTGTTGCTCATACTCTTGTTTTTATGGGTTCTGTGGAAACTTAGCAAGCTCAAAGCCGCTGGAGCTGATAATGCAGGTTTTCCCGCATTGATGCCGCCTGATTTACAAACACCTCAACTGCCATTACCTCCACAACAAGGCTTGGTTTCAATTCCGGATCCCATTGATAAATTGCTGGGTAAAAACGGACATTCGGATTATGGAATCAATGACGCTCAAATAAGAGAAGACAACGAACGTCTCATTCAAGAAATCATTAAACAACTCATTGGACGAAACGATTGGAAAGAGGAATTGGTCCATGAGATGTCGCGCGACAAGCAATCGATGGAAATGCTGACCAAGCTTATTGCAACGCTGGGTATGAGTGCATCAAGAAAACTCTTTGCCGGAACAATTCCAAATAAAACATATTTGGATATTGAAAAATTGGCGGAAGAAGCAAATCCTTCTCCTGAAGAAGCAAATGCTGTTTTAAAAGATGTGCAGAAATTTCTGCTCACCAAACAGTTAACGGATCCGGAAGATAACAAAACAAATCCTTTTGGATTCATGGATCAGCTGACAACATCACAAATCGGATTTTTGATAAAAGATGAACCCGCAAAAATAAAAGCCTTTGTAATCATACGCATGGAAAGCGAGGAGGCCGCAGAATTACTTCGTGATCTTCCAAAAGATGAGCGCACCAAAGTAGCCTTGGAAATGGGAAAGATTCACGAACTTCCACTTGAACTGGTTGAGAAAATTGGCTACAACCTTGCAGAAAAAGCGAGACATGTGCCGGATGAGGGTACAGTTGGAGTTGATGGAATAAAATTCATGGCGGACGTGCTTAGTGAACTTGATAACACAACCAGAGATGAATTGATTAATGGCTTGCGAACCTCAGATATTAAACTGAGTGAGAACATTGAGAGTCACTGTTTTATTTTTGAGTCACTTCCGGATGTACCAAAAGACATATTACTGGAGGTGGTAAGAAAATTACAACCTGATGCAGTGATTACGGCGATTTCCGGATCTACCACAAAAATTAAGGAAGCGGCAATCATGTGTTTTCCTGAAAAAAGCCGTTCCGCACTTGTTTCTTCACTAAAATCAAAATCTCCTGATTCAGCTGAAATACGGGCTGCTCGCAAATTATTTACGCAATCTATGCGTGATATGGCGGATGCCGGACGCTTGGATTTGAAAGAAGTAAATACAAAATTCACACAACGCGACAGTGCTCCGGAATCTGCGCCAACTAAAAGCTAATCCGGAAAATCGATGTTTCAACTTTCAGGTGAGTCTAATTTAGATAGTTCGGCATTTGGTTGAGGAATTAAGGACAAGACCTTTTCCGGAGTTATTGTAGTCAAACAGCGCAAATAGTCCGAATTTACGCATTTACCACGTCCATCACGGGAACAAGGACGACAGCTAAGAACTTCATTTGTTTCCAGCATTTTGCTTTCCCGCAAAAAAGGCGCATAGCCAAATTCTCTCACCGTTGCCCCGAACAAAACTATTGCGGTTGTCCGCATCGCTTCCGCCAAATGACTGACAGATGTATCATTTGTCACAACGAGGCTTGCCTGTCCGAGCAATTCTGCTGATTCCAGCGCAGAAAACTGACCCGCCACACTGTGTACTTTTCCGGAAAATTCTTTCTCAAGTTGAACAGTTTCTTTTTCATCCGCTCCTCCCACGAGTACAACCGGCCAACCTTGTTCAAGTAAATTTGAAATCAATTCATGAAAATAAACCACCGGCCAGCATTTGAGAGGATATGAAGCAGCTGGGCCTACTGCAATAAAACGTTTTGCTAAAAGTCCGTTTTTCTGCAGAAATTTCTGCACCCTTAAAACAGTGCTTTGATCCGGAAATAGTTCTGTGTGATTTTGAAGTTCAATTTTCGCATGATTCTGTAGAGGATGCAGCAAATGCAGACGCTGCGGGAGAGTATTTTTGAGGAAATTGAGTTTGAAGCGGATCAGCAAACTACGACTCCAACTGCGTTTGTTGATGGACCAAACTTGCGGAATTGAAAAAAAGCCGATTCCGGAGAGGTTCCAGACAATCCAAATGCTTCTCAGTGAACGGTGAGCATCGTAAATCAACTCAAACTTTTCCTTGCGCAGTTTTTGTATCAAGGCTTGCAGATGCTCGCGGGATTCGTTTCTATTGTGCCGAATTACATGATCAATGTGAGGGTTGTTGTCAAGTACGGAACCCAGTCCGGAAGAAGTTAAGAGCGTTATTTTTGCATCCGTAAAAACACGTTTCAATTCGCGAAAAATAGGGGTCGTCAGTACCAAATCACCTAAAGCACTGAAACGAATAACAAGAATTTTCCGTGGATTAAGCAAAAAACCTTTAACATTTAGGTGAAAATTTCATGGAGTTTGCATCAAGTCTATGCAAACAAAAAGGCGCATTCAATACTAAACCAAACCAATCCAATGAATGTACATCAAACAAGTTCCGTATTTCAGCAGAGAAATTCAGTTTCCGGAAATGAACAAAGTACTTCCGCTTCAAGCAATCAAAGACTTTCATTTGAAAATATTCGTGTTTTTCGTCAACACTTTGAACAAGGATCCACCCCGTTGCGTTCCGTTTTGGGAGATGCCCAACATCAGACAATGATGGTTGCAATGTATGAAGGAACAGAAAAATTGCTGAATCAGGATGTTTCACAATTTGCTGTGCTGGAATATCTGGAAGGACTGAAATTGACTGCCCAGAAATTACGCCAACAAGGTATTTCCGGAGATCAATTCAGAACTACTTTGCTGGAACATGCTGTCTCAACTGTCAATAATCTTGTCCGTTCTTCCTGAATTCCTCAGGTTCCGCTCACTGCCATTTTATCAATTTTAAAAGCCGGAGTGAGAATAGAACTTCGTTCGTCAACTTCACTACCGATCATTTTCAAATTCTTCAGCATTTCATTAAAAGTTCCAGCAATAGTAAATTCACTTACCGGCTCCGCCAATTTTCCGTCACGAATCCATATCCCCTGCGCACCCCGTGAAAAATCCCCTGTTACTATATTTGCTCCCTGTCCGGACATAGAGGTTAAATACAAACCGTTTTTGACACTTGCGATCAACTCCTCTTCAGGATAATCACCAAGTTTCAGGATAAGATTTGAAATTCCACCTGAGTGACCGTTGGAAATCATTCCTAACTTGTTTGCAGAATATGTCGAAAGCATATAATTTTTGAGTACACCTTTTTCAATCAAAACCAGCGGTTTAGCCTTCACACCTTCGCTGTCAAAGTGACGGCTTCCGAGTTTTCCTGGAAGCAAAGGATCATCAATTAAATTGATTTTCGAATCTGCAATTGACTCATTGAGCTTGTTCAAAAGAAATGATTGCTGACGAAAAAGATTTTCACCCATGAGCGCCGATGCGATTTTACCCAGAAAACTTTGAGCCATTTCTGAGCAGAAAACAACAGGAACTTCCTGACTGACCGGTTTTATTGCACCTAATTTACGTAAAGTTCTCAGGCACGCTTTATCAACAATTTCCTGTGATGGTGTCAAATTCTTGTGAAAGCGGGCCGCGCTGTACCAACCGTCAGTTTGTTTCCGGCCAATATTTGTTGAGTCGCTGTTTCCATTGGAAGTTGATTCAATATCGTCAGCAATCATCGAAACTCCCAGACTAAAGAGAGTCTTGGTTTCACCTTCTAAAAATCCGTTGGAATCAGCATGAACCATATAAGAAATGCTGTCGGCATAAAAGGCTTGATCGGTTCTTAATCTTTGATCTGAATCCAAACTCAATTTTTCCAAATCAAGTGGAATATTTACTTTTTCAGCTGAGCCGAGTTTGTCAAAATCAGGATCATTAAATTCTAAATTTATAGACGCGCGTCCTTGCAATTTTGGATCAGGAAGGCTGTAAAATTCATCTATTCCCATGTAAGGCAATGCCTGCAATGTAGAACGTATTAAGGGCGCCAGAGTCTCTATTCTCAAATCATTTGAGGAAACAGTTGAGCGCCGTTTGTTTTTTGAAACTGTGAGGTGAATTCCTGAAGAACCTGATTCCTGAAGTGATTCAATTTTCTGCTCACGTACATCAACCTGAAACGAAGTCGAGTTCGCAAGCGAAACTGAAACTTGTTCGGCGCCAAATTCTTGCGCAAGATCTATGATGTCTTTTGCAATAGTTTTATGTTTTTCTAACATATTGTCAGTTTTCTAAGGCTTACTTAAAATATTCTTTTTGTCATCCCGGACTTGATCGGGGATCCAGATTTCAAATCCGGTTGAGTACAATAATTTAGGTAGTTCCCCTGGATTCGGGGTCTACACTTAACTTCGCTCGAAATGACTCGGTTTTAAAGCTTTTTCAGCTTAATCAAAAACACAAAATGTTGTCTTGATTTATACATAAATATCAGGGCTTAATAGTAGCATAACTTCAAACAGTCACAAGTCTGTACAGCTTTAGTCCTTTCCTCTAAAAACTCAAGCTGCTCCCATAGTTTAACTGGATAAAATAGGGGTTTCCTAAACCCTAGCTCCGTGTTCGAGTCACGGTGGGAGCACCATGCAATAACAGTTACTTAGCAACATCTACACATTACTTGTTTTTGCCGTGGTGTCCATATAGGTGTCCATCGTTCCGGTTGTTCCTTGCTTTAAGTCGAGCCATTTCATACCCCTCATTTCTTCTTCTGTGACCAAATTGTACCGTTGAAATGCAATATCCGTTTTGTGTCCGGATGCTGCTTTGATGGTATAGTGATCATTTCCTGCAAGACGAAGGTTGTTGATTGCGCAATGCCTAAGATCATGGAAAGTAAAGTCAACTATTCCAGCAGCTTCTAAAGCCTTATTGTACGCTTTTCTGTTAAATCTCCTGCTCTGACCAAAAACATACCCACCATGTATCGGACGAGGAATACAACGAAAGAAGTCAATAATCCGTGGATGTAAAGGAATCACCCGACCAGTTTTATTTTTTGTGCGTTGTCCGCCAAGTCTAATAAATCCCGTTTTAAGGTCTATTTCTTGCCAAGTGAGGTCCAAAATTTCCGCCTGTCGCATGGGCAGATAGTACGCAATCAGAACAAGCCCTTTTAAGGACTCAGGGCAATGTTGATACAACATTTCAAACTCTTCAGGAATCAACACCCGTTCTCGAACATTGTTTTCTTCAAGGTGTCTTACACGCCCTATCAGGTTAGTTTCAATCTTTGAATGGTCAAGAGCTTTGTTCAGCATTGCTTTAAGGTTGGTCACATCCCTGTTTACTGTGGAAGGTTTAACAGGCCGGCCTTTGCGTTTTGAAATTTCAGTCAGTCGCTTTTTTCGGAATAATTCAAGACGGTTCTGTGTCAGCTGACTTACCGGAATATCACCAATGCCATCTACACAAATTCTTAGACATTTTTTAATACTTGAAAAACTACGTCTTTGCTTCACTTCAGATAATTCAAGATACCAATCTCTAAGATTCCCAAGAGTAATTAAAGTGTTCTTATTTTTACGGATATTCCTTCCCTCAGCTTTGGCCGTCTGGACTTCCCGAAAACGATTCTCAGCAGCTTGTTTACTTCGTCCGATCCTCTCACGAACACGCCTTCCATTTTCATAATACTCAATCCAATAGTTCTTTGAGGCAGCTTTCTGGACATTATGACCACATTTACATAGTTTTCTTTTTAGTCCTCCTCTATTTTTGCAGGTAGGACATTCAACCAATATTCCCATGATTACCCCTCTATAATTACAGTTTAAGTAAAATCTGAACAATTTCGATATCCAGAGTTATTAGTTTCTCAATTTCGGCTTCATTAGCTTGTATATCATTATCTATCTTCTCACGGCCTAGCATGGCAAAAACTATATTTTTCTTTCCTTCTTTCAACAAAATGTGATTCTTCCTTCGTTCATCTTGCAGGAATAATAAATGGGTGGTTAATGTTTCTTTATTGGTCATCACAGCTTCCAGCCTAGCATTTTTATCAATGGTCTGGTCTAGCTTAGACCGTTCATCTACTTCCAGACCAAACAGGCCGGATTGCACCTCAAATCTAATTTTATTACTATCCTGAAGCTCTCTGTAATCCTGTATAATTTTTTTTTCACCTACACTTAGGGTTTGTGTTTCTGATTCCCCTTGCCCGGTCAATAACCAATTCAAATTCAATTCAGGAAAAGCAGTTGTAAACTTCAACAAAAAAGTAAACCCAGGTTGTTGGTGTCCGTTCAAGACCCTTGAAAATTGAGTTGTATGAATTCCTGCCTGTTCTAAAACATCCTTCTTCATTGCCCCTAGACTACTCACAAATACTTTCAACCTGTTTGCAACAGTGTCTTGGTTCATTTCCACTTCCATAATTAGCTTATTGGCTAAATATTAAGAAAATAAATTATTCTATTTATCATGTATTGATTTTCATACATAATATTTATAGCAAGTAAAACAACTATCAAATATCGTATTTGATATTGTATCATCATTTATTTTTACATGATAGTCAATATATTTTGTAACACTCAATGGAAAGGTATATATGCAAAATCAACTTCGTAGTGTAAACCAGGTAGCTGAGAGTTTGACTGTAAAGGAAAGTACGATCCGTTCTTGGATTTTCCAAAGAAGAATTCCTACTAAGAAAATAGGAAGGTGTGTACGGATAGAACAATCAGTAGTAGATAAGATTTTAGAGGAAGGGCTTGAAAGTGTAGAGCCAGTAGCAAAAGCCACCTAAAACATTAATACCCACACCGTCCAAAGAGGACGATGCAGGCACGAATCACATAAGTCATTTGGTAGACGAGGATTCTGTTTATATTTTCGGTGTAATTTACTGAAAGTACAAGCTGTAATCCTTCTTTGTGGTTTTTAACACTACATACGAGATTACAGTTATGACTACTGAAATTAAGATACCAGAAGCATTAGATGATGTAAGTATTTCAGTTTTTAAAAATGCCACCTCAACTGAGCCAAAATCCAAAACGTCAATTCATGAGTTATTATCCCTTATAAAGAAACCACCTGACATTTTAATAGATCAAATTGAGAACCTCCGTCAAAACCTGATGAATGGGGAAGAGGAAAAGTACAAGCAAGGGAAAAAAGAACTTGTTGCTGTCACAGTTTCAGGAACATTTTCCGTACGTAGGGCCGCCGATCTGATTGACCACTCTGGTATTTTACAGATTGACATTGATAAGGTCGAAACCCCATCCAAGCTACGAGACAAGATAGCCCAAGATCAACACATTATCTCAGCATTTTTATCTCCAAGTAACCAGGGTGTTAAGGCGCTTATGTTAATACCAGCAGACCATACCATACACAAGGACAGTTTTTTGGCAGCAGAAAACTATTTTAAAGAACACTACAACGTACAGATTGACAAATCCTGCAAAGACCTTGGCAGACTTATGTTCCTGAGTTATGATCCAGACTTGAAAACAAACCCAAATGCAATCCCATTTAAATTACCAGAAGGGAACTTATTATTTAACTCAACTGAAATATTAAGGGACTTTGATTCAAATGAAGATAAAGCAAGGCTCGCACTTGAAAAAATTTCACCGGATGACTACGGCACATGGATTGAAGTGGGGATGGCTCTTAAAGAACTCCTTGGAGAGACAGGCTTTTCCTTCTGGGATAGTTGGTCTTCAAGGAGCATTAAATATGATCAAAAAGAAATGAGTGTAAAATGGAGCTCATTTCAAGGAAAAGGAATCGAAGCTGGTACACTTTTTCATTATGCAAACAATGGGTTGCAGAAAAACCACAATTACGTTTCAAGACCCAGAAAAACAAAAGTCAGGGACAAAGAGGAAATAAAATCACTTCATAAGGATTATCTAAATCCACAAGGGTTTGTAGGTAACTTTGCTAAGTTCATTACAGACAACTCTCGATACCCTCAACCTGAACTTGCTCTTGGTGCATCATTGGCTTTAGCTGGGACACTCCTTGGTAGAAAGATTTGCACCATAGAGGATATTCGAACTAATGTCTATGTGGTTGGACTAGCTCTGTCAGGGATGGGAAAGGAGGCTGCACGGGGTTTCATTAAAAAACTGTTTAGCCAAACTGGCATCTCTGGCTTTGGTGCTGAAAAGGTCACTGGACGTACTGCTATTGAAAGAGTGATTTCCAAAACACCTAGTGCATTATTTCTCATAGATGAATTTGGGATGTATATTAGACATATAATGGGTGTAAGAGCACCGGCACACATCAGAGAAATCATGACTACTTTTATGGAACTATTTGGATCTAGTTCATCCACTTATTTTGGAACTGACAAGGCAAGTGAAAAAGATTCCCCTCGGTTTGTAATCGACCAACCAAGTCCATGTATTTATGGGACATCAACCCCCTCGACATTCTGGGATAACCTCAACTCAAATGCTATCCTGGATGGTTCCCTCAATCGATTCTTGATCTTCACAGCTCCTGAAAAACGCCCGAAGAAACAAAAGGCTGAAAAAATACGGATTATTTGTGATCCAATAGTGAAAGATGTGTTAAAATTCGATGAGTTAACTATTAACCCTTACGATTCAGGTAATCTTACTGAAAAAGGAGAACCCAATCCATTGGTGATTCCATATTCAGAAGTAGCATACAAAATCTTTGATGAGTTTGAGGATTATACACTTAATAAAGCAGACAACAGAATAGAAGCAACTTCAGGGATGTGGGCACGTACAGCAGAGCAGTCTAAAAAGATTGCCCTGATCATCTCAGGTTCTAATAGTCTGACTGAGATTTCAGGTGAGAATGCTGAATACGGATGTGATTTGGCACGACTGCTAACAGAAAACACCTGTATAGAGATAAAACGTAACCTTGCACATAATGATTACGAAAAAACATCTATGAAAGTTGAACGTGTAATACGTCAAGCAGGGGCTCAAGGTATTTCAGTTTCCAATTTGACAGGCAAAACGAGGTTCTTAAAGAATGCAAGACAACGAGCAGAAATACTCGAAGATTTGTATGTATCAAAAGTTATAAATAAAGAAGAAAGAAAGATAGACCGAAGTCAGAGAAGCACCACATACTTGTTTTGTGAATAGTTCTAATTTGTAAACTATTGTAAAGGGGCATACAACTGAGTTCTTTAATAATATTATATATATATGAATATATTTGTATTTGTTTATATATTATGTTCTATATTTTTCTAGTTCTTAATTTTGAAACATAGAATATATCTAGGAAGATTACAATTTACAATTATGTGTTTAAGTCTTTGATATAATAAACTAACTCAGTTGTAAATGCTTTTTCAACTGAATACAACCTACCCATTTCTTCTTGGATTACCCCCCCCACTAACTCTTCACAGTCAGACACCCTCCAAGTAAAATCACCATTTCTTGTAAAACAAACCGATTGATGTTATATATTGGGTTCTCCTAAACCACCAATAGGAAACCAAGTGAAACACCTACTCATCCTCCTCTCCTTCCTTCTTCTTTCTTCTCCTCTGTTTGGTCAGGAAACTAGTGTTCTATCT
>ENA-ORDI01000267-ORDI01000267.1-marine-metagenome-genome-assembly--contig:-NODE-267-length-37694-cov-3.879682_pt1 | contig 37694 bp, 35 predicted proteins | sample MGYA00248628_ERZ508525 | MGnify/ENA primary metagenome ERZ508525 (study PRJEB26195, sample SAMN05422138) | marine metagenome | isolation source: East of Porto Seguro, South Atlantic Ocean | place... | reverse complement strand
CATTTGAGCTTATTCCAGCACCACTTGAGTTTAAGATATTTAGCTCAACTCCGGTGTTGCCGACTACGGTGTTGTGAACCAGAGAGTTTGCCTGTAGCACTATGCCTTCATTTCCTGCGTTCATGATTTTAAGACCACTAATCGAACCGGAATCTAACTTAATTCCGATATCAACATTGTTAGCGAGCAATATGATCTCCCCTTGTCCAATCAACTTATGACCGTTTCCGATAAACAGAGTTTTATGTAATTCATAGGTGCCGCTCGTCAAAACTGTAAACTCATTCTTTTTAACGGATTCATAGATTGCCTCAGTGTTTTTCTTATATAGTTCTTCAGTTATAGTGTTCGCATTTGTTATGTTTGTTATCTCTTCTACTCTTCTCTCACAGTTAGCAGAGTCACCAATTTCACCGATGGTTTTCCACTGTTCAGTATTTACACCTTTTATATATTCACTGGATTCAATTGGTGTTTTGCTAAAGGAATAATCCTTAGCCCACAACGTTATAGTAGTCGCAGACTTGACAGACATCTCAATTTGCGATGGATTGTCGACAATGATTCCAGGAATTCCTGATTCCTGTTGATCTTTTATCTTTTTGATCAATCCGGTAATACAAATGCTCTTGCCCAGGTAGTAATTCTCCGGATCTGTATTGGCGAAATCGGTACGAATCCTCCCCGAAATCTTCACCACAAATCGGCCTGGGTCAGAAAAAGGCTTGCCGATGTAGAGAGAAGCATGGGTAGGGTTGCCTTGAGAATCTCTATCAGTGTTAGTGCCAATGACAGGACCACACAATGTAGTACTTGTACCCATGTAATCCTTGCCCTGATCCCAACTAATGACACTCATAGACGAAGGTTTAGTTTGCACCTTAGCCACAGGGGTCAGGGTATCTGTGGGAGGCACTGCCTTAGCTATTTTAACTGTTGCCTCTGCTTCTGCTTTAACTTTATCTTCTGCTTCTGCTGCGTTAATTAATTCTTGATTTTTTTGCTCAGCAATCTCTAATTGTCTTTTAAGTTCTAACGCTTCATCATTAGATCCAGAACAACTAAAAAGCATTATAGGTAATAAAAATATCAATATATAAATTATTTTTTTCATAACTAAATTATAACCATTAAATCAGAATGAATATTAATGCGTAGGTATAAAATACATTTATGATTGAGATTAAAACAGATAGATTAATATTAAAAAAACCTAAAAGTAAACAAGACAAAATATCACTTGTTTCACAAATAGGAGATTGGGAAGTTGTTAAATGGTTGGCAAGGGTTCCTTATCCTTATACTTACAATGATTGTGAAGACTATTTAAAAATTAGTAAAAACGATGAACTTGCTTTAAATATATTCTTTGATAATAAATTAATAGGTGGCGTAGTATTAGATTTACATGATGATAATTATTATGAACTTAGTTATTGGTTAGGAAAAGATTATTGGGGAAAAGGTTATGCAACCGAATCAAGTAAATATTTATTAGAATATGCATTGGGAAAATTAGATTCACCTAAAATTAAATCAGGATATTTTATAGATAATCTTCCATCAGGAAATGTTTTGAAAAAGCTAGGATTTAAAGAAGTAGGGATAGAAAAAAGATACTCTGATTCTCATAAAAAAGAAATGGAAATGATGTTAGTAGTACTTTGATTCAGTAGCTTTTGAAATAACTTTTCTTATTTTATATAACAAATAATCAATGCAACTATAATTCCACCAATAATTCCACCAATAATTCCAATCGATAAAGATTCGCAACAACTTTTTATATTTTTAAATTTAAAACATTCTTTCAAGTTCATATAATTACTATACATCATTCCCATTTTGCACAAGTTTACTTGTATCGGTAGGTTCAGGGGTGTTGGGTGTTACTGCTTTGGTTGATGTGGGTTGATAGGTAGATTGTGTTAGTGTGTGATTAATAGTTGATAGGGGGTGCATGGCTTAGAGTTTGTTGGTGTAAACTTTACATACCTGTGATAATTTAGAATGATAATAACTTTTTGGTTGTAAGTATGTACAATTGTTTACAATTAGAAGAAATACATACCTACAGATTAAGCATTATATCAGTTTGCACAATATAAAAAAAGAATCCTACAAATCCAACAATATAAAAAAATACCCCGACATCAAAAAAGATATTGGGGATTAACACGGTTGTTATTATAATTATGACACATATTAAAAAATAGATATTAAATTAGAGTGATACTTGAAGATATGGGATTATCTGATAATTTAACGTTAATAACCAACAGAGAATATAATATTTGATTCTTTTGAAGACGCGGTAATAAGCTTGTCAAAAGTTATGAAATAAAATTTTTATTCAATACAAGGCAATATTATATGAGAAGGATGTGATTTGTTGTGATATATCTGTTGGATTGCAATTTTTAGTTTGTTATCAAGACCAAACACATTTCCTGTATTGGGATTCCTGTCATATTGTGGAAAATTACTACTTGAAATTTCAATTCTTATTTTATGATTTTTATAGAATAAATTACTTGTAGACCACATATCAATTGTGTATTTATATATTTGTCCAGGTGATAATAATTCTGGTTTTTCCCATGAATTTCTATATCTTGCTCTAATAATTCCTTGAGCAAGATTTAAGCAAAATCCATCGGGATATACGTCAACTAACTTACAAGTAAAATCAGTATCTAAGCAGTCACTTGCAGCATATAAAATCATTTGAACAGGACCTGATACTTCGAGGTTTTCTTCTAGAGGATTAGTGGTATAAATTAGAATATCGTTTCTTTTTTCAATTTCAAATTGGTTTTTTGGGCCTGCAGATACTGGTGAAACTACTGGCCCGCCCGCTGGCCCTGTTCCTCCAATTGTTAATACAGGATTTGATGGATCATATTTAAATATGTCAAAATTTTCATTTTCATTTGGAATAATTTTATTTAGTATTCCATCTCCATTTGAACTATTGGCTTTTCCTTTGCTATGTATATAAAATTTTTTATATTTTGTACTAGGGATAGGCCAATCACTATGTGTTTGCCATTCATTTTTTCCCATTAAAAATATTTTTACAGGATCTTCATTTTGAATATTGTTTTCTTTTCCTTTTAACCAATAATCAAACCAATTTAACATTTCTTTGAATATATCTATTTTTACTTTTTCCCCAAAATCAACGTCTCCTATTATTTGATCATTCCCGCTAAAAAAATGCATCCATGGACCAATTAGTAGTTTTTGATTACTTCCTCCAGGCTCAAGACCTTGTGATTTTACTCCAATATAATTATTTAAAGTTCCTTGAAGAAAAATATCATACCAAGCACTTATACCTAATACAGGAACAGATACTTTTTCATAGTTTTCTTCAATTGGGTTTAATCCTTTCCAATATTCGTCATAACTTGGATGTTGTATCCAATCTTTCCAAGGTTTTGATGTTCTGCCCGCTTTATTGTCCATATCTAATAGCGGTAAATGATTCATAATTTCTAATAAATGATTTTCTTTTGGCAACCAAAGATATTGTAGTTGGTTTGTTCTAGTATTCATTTGTATTCCTATCCACCTTAGATTAAAAGCCAATTGAAATGCCCCTCCAGTATAAACCCAGTCATGATAATAATTTGAATAACTAACTTTTGGGGCCATTGCTTTAAGAAATTTACTATTTAGAGCTGCTGTTTGCCATTGAGCCATTGCAAGATACGATGCCCCAATTGTTCCTATATTTCCGTCACACCAATCTTGTTTCCCTATCCATTCTTGTGTATCGTAACCATCACTAGCTTCATTAATAAAAGGGTACCATTCACCATCAGAATCCCATCTTCCCCTGACGTCTTGCAACACAGCACCATACCCTTCTTTTACAAAATTAACGGCTTCTTTAACCATTTCTTCAGTATTGGTCCCATATGGTGACCTTTGCAATATTATTGGACAAGGTAGATTATCTTTGGGCAAGTATATATTTGTTGAAAGGCATATTCCATCTGACATAGGAACTTTAATGTCCATCATCATTTTCAAGTTATTAAAATTTTCATTTTCCATATTTCTGTATCTTTATTGAATTATAGGTTCTGATTAATTTTTTCTGGAGAACAAGCTTTCATTACATCAAGAGCTCCGTTAATGTTTCCGGGTCTTGAACTTACTACTCTGAGTATAGCGTTGTCTAAGCCTTTAGAAAGGTCAGCGAAAGCATTTGTAGCACCTTCAGATGATCCAAAATATCCAACTGTATTTAAAATATTTGTTGGGAATGCTTCAGCAATCTCGTCACGAGAAGCCCCTTTGATTCGCATTTGGTCTAAGTCAGCTAATTCTTTGGAAAATCCCATTCTTTCAAAATGGGCTCTATATCCTAATTGTCTTTCTTTTTCAGTAGGAACAGTAGGCCCTAGTGCGTATCCTATTGTAGCTTTAGCAAGAGCAATTCTCGCACGATTTTCATCCTCGTCATCAACACAAATTCTGATGTACTCAGATAGTTTGATTTCAGATGGATTTCTATTAGATTTTTCAGCACCTAATTTTACTTGTTCTCTACTCCATGCAACCTGTTCTGGATTACACCAATTTAATGCAACCCCATCCGCCAATTCTCCAGCTAATGAAAGCATTTTTGGTCCTAATGCTCCTAAGTAAATTGGTGTTTTAGGAGGAGGAAATATAGCTAATTTTTCTTCTAATAAAGTTTCAGTTTTTCCTCTATATGAGACTGTTTCTCCGTTTACTAGTTTCCTAACTATTGTTACATAATCTCTCATTAATGATAGAACAGAAATTTTGGACTTACCTAAACTATTCATAGCTCCAGGTCTATATGTTCCACCAGATCCCAATCCCATGATGAATTTCCCATTCGTTATTTGACTGACAGTACCACCTGCCATAGCAAAAGCCATAGGTGATCTCCAAATTACTGGTGAAACTGCAATACCTGTAGTAATTCCAGTTGGAGTTATATTTGTGGTTGCTTCCCATCTTCTTAAACAAATTTGATAAGAATCTTGTCCTGTTCCTTCAGGAGTCCATATACTGTTGAAACCAAGTTCAACTGCTGTCTCACAAAGTTGATTTTGTTCATCTAAACTTAAGCGAAGAGTGGGATCTAGTCCTAATCCGATTTCCATGATTTTCTCCAATCAAAGTGATTTTAGTAAGTTTTTCATTTCTGTAGAGAACCAAATTGCCATTAATCCTCTCCTGTCGATTTATTTTACTTATAATCAATGTATTTATTAATAATATACAATTTGAATTTAATTTTAACCATGGTTCAAATTATTTTTTCATATTTAAAATTACCTATAATTAAAATCTGTTGAGCTTAGGGTTGTGCGAATTCAAGTCTCGCCCTGGGCATTCCCTTCGTAACATTAATTATGTGTAATAATATTTATTATTGCCTCGCCATAATTATTTGTAGTATATTTTGACACACCAATTTTTTCTAAATCATTAAGATTTTTAGGCTGACTAGAAACTATCAAATTTAATTCCTTATTATTAAAAATCCCAAATTCAGGAACATGCTTATCAAGAGAAATTTGTCTTCTATATTTTTTTAATTTATTAGATAATTCATTTTTTATTGTCCCATCGTAATTTAAAATATAATTCTCTAAATTATTTTCAATAATTTCAGTATCATTAGTTTTTGGGATTTCATGAATATTTGTAGACGCTTGTTCATATTGCTCTTCTATTTCATTCATCGGAATAATATTTTCCTCATCAGATTTGTTGGGAAATTCATATATATTTTCCTGAGTACAATTACTACATTTAAAACATTTATAATCATCCGAAATATTCTGTCCAAAATTATTCACAATTTGTAACATCAAACACTTATCAGAATTAATTACCTTTAATAAATTATCCCTCTCTTCATGCCTAATTCTTAATATTTGCTCAGATTGTGTAGGATCATATTTTTTCATCTCCCTTTTTTTACTATAAATTTGATTTCCATGATGAATTAAATAATCTTCTAAAAACAATCTTTTCATTAATTTCCTTGCGTATCTTCCTTGAACACCTGATCTTGTTTTGATTACCTCATATTCTTCAGGTTGTTCAGTTGTAGCATTTAATAAAGCTTCAACATGCTCAATATCTGGAACAATTTGATTAATAAAATAATCATTAATGTCTGAATCATCTGGCAAACTCATAATTACACAAATTGCATTGTCAAGTTTTCTTCCAGCTCTTCCAATCTGTTGATAATAATCAGTTAAACTTTTTGGCATTCCCAAATGAATAATAAAACCAATATCAGGTTTATCAAAACCCATACCCAAAGCAGAAGTACTTACAACAACTTTATATTTATTATCAATAAATTGTTGTTCTATTTCAGTTCTTTCATCAGGTTCTAATCTTCCATGATATGCTGTGGCATTTATACCATTTGCTCTTAACCAAAAAGCAAAAGCTTGAGCTCTTTTCACTGTTAATGTATATATGATTCCTGATCCATTTAATTGATTTAAATTTTTCTTTATCCATGCTACTGACTGAACATAATTAATCTTCCCAAGATTCACAATTGATAGACTTGTTCTTATTAAATCACCCGTTATAGTTTTATCAATATTAAAATATAGATTCAAATCATCAATCACAACTTTTGAGGCTGTTGCCGTAGTAAATAACAATGATGTTTCATCAGATAATTGAGGTAATATATCTCTTAAAAGTAAATTATAATCCACTCTAAAATCATGCCCCCATTGTGATAAACAGTGAGCTTCATCTACTACTAACAATCCTATATTATTGACAATTTTAGGAAAAACATTTTTTTCAAAATCACTATTTGAGAATCTTTCAGGAGATATTATCAAAACATCAAAGTTATTATTGATAATATTATTTCTTGCATCTAACATATTCTCATATTCTTGAGTACTATTAATTGTTTGAATATTTAAAAATCCATTATTAGTAACTGATCTTATTTGATCTTTCATAAGAGATAAAAGAGGACTAACAATCACAGTAATTTTATCGGATTCTAATTTTAAATATTTTGCGGCAATAAAATATACTGCTGATTTACCCCATCCGGTTTTTTGCACAACTAAAGTTCTAGATCCTGATTTTATGGTAGATTCGATTGCTTCTTTTTGATCTTCATGAAAACTGTTATTTTTTGTGCCGATATATGTATCTAAAAAACTATAAAGTATATCAATATCTTCTATATTTTGATCAATTTTTTGTTCTTGATTATGATCCAATTTTGTACCACATTTTTCACAAAAAATTGCATTTACTGATACATTGAAATTACACTTCAAACAAACTTTCATAACTAATTATAACCATTAAGTCAAAAGTGTACCATTAGGATTATCTATTATTATTCAATATGATTAACAACACGGCAGAATCTGTACAATATGATCTAATATTATTAACGAGACTTTATAGTTAAAATCTGTTGAGCTTAGGCTTGTGGGAGTTCAACTCTCCCCCTGGGTGATTCCCACTATAAATATCCATTAGGGATTTATTTCATATATTCAATGGCCGATTGGTTTCAGGTAATTTATTTATTTGTGTATGACACCAAGAGAAAGAGATAAATTTCCGCACAAGCTAAGCTTGTAACGGTGTTGGGTGTTATTGCTTTGTCTGCAAGTATATATCGTGATTACCTTAACGAATTAATGAGCTATCAAAAAATCCATAAATTATCAGACATAGATAATATACATACCTACAGGTTAAGTATTACAGCAGGTGTTAGTGGTGCAGGTTGTGTTAGATTGATAGCTGTAGGTTTGATAGCTGTAGTTGCTGTGTTTGTTAGTTGATAGGAGGTGCATGGCTTAGAGTTTATTGTTGTAGGCTTTACACACCCGTGACAATTTAATTTTCAAATAACTTTTTCAATTTGTGCAATTGTCATATAATTAATTATGGAATGGTTTAAGAAAAATAAAAAAATAAAATTAGGAATATTAATATTTATATTGTTATTTACTATATGTGAACTTCAACAAAGAAATAAAAATGAATCTTGGCAACAAAATATCAGAATTCAAGAAAATAATGAATTTAATGATTGTGTTGAAAAAAAATCATTTGAATGGTGTACAAGCTTAAAACCTCATGTTTGGAATGATTTAGACTAATTCCACATATTCCACTTACCCGCCATATCCAACAATATGAAAAAATAACTTGTAGATAAATCTGACAATATTAAAAAGACAGACCCCAACATCAAAAAGACATTGGGGAAATTTTTTTTTAACATTCAAGGGGCAAAAGTAGATTTACCATTATTATTGAATGTCATTAAAATAATAAGTTACATTTAAATGTTTTGCAATTAGATTTGTTGAAATAGATACTAATTTGCACCAGTCACAAAAGAATATGAAGAATTCTATAAATATAGGTAAATTTTAAGGGATGTTAAAAAAAAACTTTTGAAGGATATTTGTTATCTAGTGAAAATTAAATGCCTGTTGACGATTTGGTAGGTGCATTGAGAATAGCAAAAGGTATCACTTATAAACCACATTAAACCCTATATAGGTGGCCGATTGACTCTTTGCCTATTAATTTATTTATGTATGGTGGTTCGAGAGAGTTATAAAACTTTGCACAAGTTTACCTTTATCGGTGGGTTCAGGGGTGTTGGGTGTTGTTGTTTGTCTGCAAGTATATATCGTGATTACCTTAACGAATTAATGAGCTATCAAAAAATCCATAAGGTAATTATCCGACCATAGATAACATACCTACCTACAGATTAAGTATTATAGCAGGTGTTAGTAGTGCAGGTTGTGTTAGATTGGTAGCTGTAGTTGCTGTGATTATTAGTTGATAGGGGGTGCATGGCTTAAAATCTGTTGGCCTTAGGGTCGTGCGAGTTCGAGTCTCACCCTGGGCATTACCTTATTTCTAATATATCTTCTTTTTGAATTTTAGATTCATCTATTTCCATACCTAATCCTATTAAATTTGTTTCCCCAAAAAATCCTTTGTTAGGTTTTTCAGGAGTTTTTAGAAAATGTTGATGAACTTTATTCCACTTTATTAAATACTCTTGATAGGGAGTATGAATTGGAACCTGTGACAAAGAGAAATGTAATGTTGCATTTGATGAATGACCATGAGGGATAGTAATTAAATCATATGTACTCGCAAGATTTGCAATTTTTATAACTTCAGATAACCCTCCAGCCCAATATATATCAGGTTGCAAAATATCTAATGCATTTTTTTCTATAAAACGTAACATTCCCCACCTTGTATAATCATGCTCAGCACCTGATAGAGGTATATTAATTTTATCCTTTATTTTCTTATAAATTTCAACTCTATCTGGCATTACAGTTTCTTCTAACCAATACGGTCTATATTTTTCAATCCTTTTTGCCAATTCGACAACATATTTATAGTCCATTGATTGCCAACAATCCAACATTATTTCATAGTCATCTCCAACAGAATCTCTTAGTGTCTTTACCATTTCAACATTTTTTTTCAAACCTTCTAAACCAGACATTGGCCCATATCTAAAAAACCATTTTTGAGCAGTAAATCCTTTTTCTTTATACAATTTTGCCCTTTCTGAAACTAAATTCATATCGGTCACATTAAACCCCAACATTGAAGCATATGCTGGAATTTCTTTTCGTGTAGGTCCACCTAAAATTTTATACACTGGAGTATTATAATATTTACCTTTTAGATCCCATAAAGCACAATCTATTGCACTTATTGCCATCATTGTAATACCTTGTCTTCCATGAACACTTAATCTATACATCTGATCCCAAAGTAATTCTATTGCCAATGGATCTTTACCTAAAATTATTTTAGAAAGTGATTTTTCAACAATATCTGCATGTGCTGTATCAATAGGCCCTGCTGTTCCATATAAACCATCATCTGTATGTATCTCTATAAATATAGAGCTTGTTGAAACAATATTACCTTTTTGCAAATCGTTATTCTCATGATTTTGATCAGCATACTCAGGATAAATATCTATAGGTCTTACTAAACGATCTTCCCAGAAAATTCCATCTGATTCAAAACTACCATGTAAATTTCTAATTTTTATTTCTGTTATTTTCTGATATTGTTTTTTTGTCATAATTAAATTATAACCATTAAGTCAAAATTAATTCTTATCCTTTCCTAGGTAAAATAATTAGATTCATTTGACAACAGGCGAATGTGATTCTATTCAGTATTTAACACTATTGATACTCATTTATATCTAGTGTAATTTGTACTCAAACACGCTTAAAATCTGTTGAACTTAAACTCGTGGGAATTCGAGTCTCCCACTGAACATTCATTTATAATTTAAATATTTACAACACTACCAACATCAAATCCATTTCTTTTTTATTAGAAACAGAATATCTTTTTTCAACCCTAACTTCTTTAAATCCTAGTTTTTTCAACACATTCCCAGATGAGAAATTATCAACAAAATATGCTGACTTAATTTTAGGTGAATCTAATTTATCTAATACATATTCTAGTAATTCTTTACTTGATTCTGTAGCATAACCTTTTCCCCAATAATCTTTTCCTATCCAATAACCAAGATCATAATAATTATCGCCATCAAGAGTTAAACCTACTCTACCTATTAATTGATTACCTAGGAATATATTTAAGTCAAACTGATTACTATCACTAATTAAAAGGTAATCTTCTAAATCATCATAAGTATAAGGATAAGGAACATTTGCTAACCATTTAACAACTTCCCAATATCCTACCTGGGAAACAAGAGATATTTTTTCTTGTCCACTTATAGCTTTTCTTAAAATTAATCTATCTGTATGAATTTCGGTCATATTCAAATTATAACCAAATTTCTAACTAGAGGATGGCTATCATATATATAATACATATATAAAAATTATAATCGTTAATTCGAAAGTAAATCTAAAGTGAGCCTTGAATCCGTTTTTCTTTACCAGCCCACTCTTTTTCTCTTAATACATATTTTTGTATTTTCCCTGTTGCAGTTTTTGGCAAAGGTCCGAATTCTACATATTTTGGAGCTTTAAATCGAGCTATTCTTTCTTTAGCAAATTCAATCAACTCCTCTTCAGTTAATATTGTACCTTCACGCGTTGTTACAAAAGCTTTTGGTACTTCACCCCATTTATCATCAGGAACTCCTATAACGCTTACTTCAGCAACACCTTCATTTTCCATTAAGACTTTTTCTACCTGTTGGCTGGAAATATTTTCTCCGCCAGAAATAATTATATCTTTAGCTCTGTCTTGTAATTCTATATAGCCATCACTGTGCCATACTGCTAAGTCTCCCGAATGAAACCATCCACCTTTAAATGCTTTATCAGTTGCATCTTTATCATTAAAATAACCGGACATAACCATGTTCCCACGCATAACAACTTCTCCCATTTGTTCTCCATTTTTAATTACATCATTCATGTTTTCATCTACTACTCTTAAGCCGTCATCAGCAGTTATATAAGGAACTCCTTGCTTGGACTTAATTTTCACACGCTCTTCGCTACTTATTAATTCCCATGAAGGTTGATACTCACATAATGTCATTGGCCCATAGGTCTCCGTTAATCCATAAATATGAATTATTTCAGCTCCCATTTGCTCTATACTTCTTATTACTTGTGGTGCGGGCGGAGCACCTCCAGTCAGAACAGTTAAACCACTTAAATTTTGACCTTCAGCATCCTTACTAGTATACATTGCAATTAAAACTGTTGGCGCGCAACACATGTTGGTAATTTTTTCTTTAGAAATTAATCTATATATTTCATCAGGACGAACTTGCCTTAAACACACATGAGTTCCTCCAACTGCTGTTACTGCCCATGGATAGCACCATCCATTGCAATGAAACATAGGAAGAGTCCATAAATAATTTGTTTTACTAGACATACCAGATTCTATTACATTCCCTAAAGCAGAAATATATGCACCTCTTGAACTATATTGAACGCCTTTTGGCATTCCTGTAGTTCCAGATGTGTAATTTATTGTAACAGCATCCTCTTCTGATTCTAAGGATATGGAATGCTCACCTTCAGGTGAACTTAATAAAAATTGCTCATATTCGATAGATTCAATATTAGTATTTTCAGGTTCAGTATCAACGATTTGAACAAAGCATTTAATATTTTTAAGTTCAGTTTTAATTTTTTCAATTATATCTCCATATTCTGAATCAAAAACAAGAATTTTAGCTTCAGAATGATTTAATATATATGATATTTCTCGGCCTGATAAACGAATATTTATTGCTACTAACACTGCCCCTATTTTCAAAGGAGCAAAATGGCCTTCAAGCATCTCTGGAATATTTGGAACTAAAAATCCTACTTTTTCTCCTCTTTTCAGTCCTTGAGATTTTAATGCTCCAGCAAGTTTATTCACCCTGTCGGAAAATTCTTGATATGTATATGAACGATCTCCATATTTAATTGCAGGCTTATTTGGATATACATAAGTACTTCTTTCCAAAAATGATATAGGTGTTAATTTTGAGTAATGAACATTATTTTTCATGATACCCCCTACTAAAATATTTAAATTACCTTTATATACAGATAAAACTCTGTTATTTTATTAAATGAATTTGACTATAAAGGTTTTTGATATTGAAAGCAATCGACATGCATGTACACATTCCAAGACAGCCTGGATTACCTCCTTCTCATATGGAAAATACTTTACGTAACTTTTTCAATGCTAATGATAATAATGAAACTATAGATGATATAGCAAATATGTATAGAAAATTAGATATGATGGCTCTCTTGCTTTCGATAGATTCTGAAACTACAACAGGAGAAATACCTGATTCCAATGACTATATTTCTAGTGTTGTTAAAGAACATTCTGATGTATTCATAGCTTTTGCTGCTATAGATCCTTGGAAAGAGAAACAAGCTATAGAAGAATTAGAGAGATCAGTAGTCGACCTGGGTCTGAAAGGCTTAAAATTACATCCGGTTCAACAAGCCTTTTATCCAAATGATGAGAAATTTTATCCTCTTTATAAAAAATGTTCAGAACTATCTGTGCCCGTACTTTTTCATTGCGGAATGGCAGCATCTGGTACAGGTACTCCTGGAGGTGGAGGTTTAAAATTAAAATATAGTGCACCTATTCCAGGAATGGATGATGTTGCAGCTGATTTCCCGGATTTAACTATCATATTAGCTCATCCTGGTTGGCCATGGATAAATGATCAAATTGCAGTGGCTTTACATAAACCTAATGTATTTATCGATCTTTCGGGATGGTCACCAAAATATATTCCAAAAGAACTTATACATGAATCAATTACCCGACTTAATCACAAAATATTATTTGGATCCGATTATCCTTTTATTACCCCAAAAAAATGGTTAAACGATTGGGGGAAATTAGATATTTCTAAAGAATTGGAAGAAAATATATTTTTAAATAATGCTTCAAAAATATTGGGTATATAAAAGTAATTAAGATTTTTTTCTAATTAAAATACGTAATAGCGCAGGTTTAGGAAATATGAAAATAGAAATAATAATACCAATAATACCAGCTATACTTGATGAAAAATAAACATATCTAAGTCCATTATTAAGATTATTCTTGGAAGATTTAAGATCCTTATCAAATAATTCTATCTTACCTGAGTTTACATATTTTTCCCTAATTTCTTCTATTTTTTCTATTGAGGAAATATTATCAGGATTATAAATATATTCTCTAGGGGGTTCGAAGTTGTATGTATTCATATTCAATAATAAAATAACTCCCAGTATAGCTGTGCCAAAAGAATTTCCGAATATTCTTGAAAATTGAAGCCAAGTAGTAACAACTCCAATTTTTTTTTCAGGAAGTTTATTTTGTATAGGCACTATATATGCAGTTATAGTCCCAGAAAAACCAAAGCCAATAATAAAAGCAATTATTAATAATAAATGAAAATTTATATCCAAATATGTATAACCTGAAATTGAAAAAGCAATTGTAGTTAAAATAAATCCGATCAAAGCAATAGGAAGTTGTAATTTTTCATGTGAAATAAAAAACCCAAAGAAACTTGAACCTAAAGCAATTCCTATGGCATATGTCATTAATGGAATTGATGCCTGAGATAAAGAATATCCGTACACTGTAACTAATGAAAGAGGCAAAAACACACTCCAGGTTACAAATGCGCTAACAAGAAATATAGATCCAAGAGTTCCGCCTATAAAAAATTTATATTTAAATAAACTTAAATCTATAAGTGCATTTTCTTTTTCTTTTTTTTCTATATATATAAATAAGCCTAAAGAGCAAAAAGAGACTGAAAATATAATTATAGAATTTATATATCTATATGAATTGTCTTGAACAATATTTGAAATCCCAATAAGAAAACTACTGACAAAAAATATAAAAATTATTGTCCCTTTATAATCAAATTTTTTTGAGATTACTTTTTCCTGACTTGGGAAAACAATTAATATTGCAGTTATCAAGATCATGGATAAGGGTAAATTAAGAAAGAAAATCCATCTCCATCCAATAGTTTGGGTTATAAAACCTCCCATAACTGGTCCAATCATTGTTCCTACTGTAAAGCTTGCTGTAGCAATTCCAACCCACTTTCCTCTTTCATCTGGATTCCAAAGAGAAGCAGTCATTATCCAAATTATACCGTATACACCACCTATACCAACGCCCTGTAATATTCTGAAAATTATTAGAGAAAACATTGTATTACTTAAACCACAAAATAAAATTGCAAAAGTAAATATAAATAAAAAAAAGATTATTATTATTTTAGGTCCATACAAATCGTATAACTTTCCTGTTATAGGTGAACAAATTGCAGCAGTTAAAGCAGTTCCAGAAAAAATCCATGAATAATATTTAAACCCTCCAAGATCTGCTAGTATAGATGGCCCTGCAATTGAGACAATTGTTTGATTAATAGTTACTATAAATAGGCAGAATAATAAAATGATCATTATTCTGATTTTTAAACTTTTTTGAAGAATTACTAAGTTATTTATTTTAAATGCCTTTTCTATTTTCTCTGAGCAAGATAACAAATAGCCAAAGGAGTTAGTCTTCCATCAACAGTTACATACTCTCCAGCATCTAGTTTTTCTAAATCAAATGACAGGTACTTTCCCCAGGATCGATCTTGATATACTTGATCCTCTGGATAATCTACATTTCCACCACATGGCCATCCATAACAATAATTCATAACACCTTTAGATGGAAGTATAATCTCCGAGCTAACTGTTCCACCACGTCCTTCGCGATTTGGATTTCTAGTATGTCCATGTGCACAAATAGACCAACCTGTATCATTTAATGTGGAGTGATCACTAAAACACGCTTCTAAAAAACTCAAGTCAACCTTACTTTTTCGTTCATTCATCAAAGTTAATATTCTTTCAAAACGTACCTCTGTGGAATCAGTCACCTGAGGAATTTGGCCAATCTTAGACATTCTTTCTGAAATCCAATGATTAGTTCTTCCAATCCATCCATCTGTGATACGAGTTTCTATATTTAGGGAATGTGTACTTACTTCAATCAAAGCAATTTCCCCAACTGAATCAGCAAATAAGAAATTCCCATGAATAGCTCTTGGATAAGATTCAAGTAGTCCAATTCCATCTTCAACAGAATCAGCTTCACTCAATAGTAATTGTCCAAACTGATAAAATGGTATCCCAATTGCCTGAGAACTAATAGGTTCAATATCTGGGTTAGGCCCTGCACCAGACCAAGTATAAGCAAAACCTTTATCATTTAACCCACGTGTATGCATATTATTAAAATCTGGAATTTTACTTGTATCCCCTGAGACTATTTGAGTTGCAATAAATTTGTGTCCATTTCTTGGAGACACAACAACAAGTCTTGTTCTTGTGGTAAATGGGTCGTCACTCGTACTTCCTATTATGGAGTTACCATCAAAACTAGCAGACCCAGTAGCTCCAGCTGTAGTGCAATTATCGTAAAAATTTTGAAAATTTCTTCTCTTGATCATCTTGATAATTCCTTTTAATCTCTGACATTACTTGATCCTATTTTGACGTTAAATTTTTTTCTTCTTTAATTTTTTTAGATCCACTAGTTATATGGACATTATAATACCTAATTGATATAGTGTGCACTGCATTTAATCTTTATTTATTTATTCAAACCCTTTTTTGTGTTTTTATGGAAATTAGAAATATAGCAATAATTGCTCATGTAGATCATGGGAAAACAAGTATTACTGATGCTTTAATGCGTCACACTGGTGCTACAAAAGATTCACTCTCTACTATGGATAGTAATGAGCTGGAACAAGAAAGAGGCATTACAATTTATGCAAAAAATGCATCAATGTTTTATAAAGGAACCAAAATTAATATTGTTGACACCCCTGGACATGCAGATTTTGGTTCTGAAGTTGAAAGAGTTTTAAGGTCAATTGATTCTGTATTGCTAGTGGTGGATGCCCAGGAAGGCCCTATGCCACAAACAAAATTTGTACTTAAAAAATCATTAGAATTAGGCCTGAAACCTCTAGTTATATTAAATAAAATTGATAAAGACGCTGCAAGACCCAAAGAAGTTATCGATGAAATATTAGAATTATTTATGGATCTTGGAGCTAATAATGAACAGTTAGATTTTGAAATTGTCTACACAACCGGGAAAGACGGGGTCTCAAAATTTGAATTGGAAGATGAAACATTAGACATGACACCTCTTTTAGATTCTATATTATTAAATATAAAGCCAGCAAATTCTGAAACCGACCTTCCATTACGGATGCAATGTTTTAATTTAGATTATGATAATTATCTTGGAAGATTGGCTATAGCAAGAATTTATGAAGGAACATTAAATGAAAAGGATTACTTATATGTAATCCAAGATACAGGGTTAATTCAAAAACGTCAGGTTACAAAAATATTTACTTTTGAAGGATTCGTGAGAAAAGAAGTAAAAAAAGCTTATGCAGGAGATATAGTTTTAGTAGCAGGATTTCCTGAAATATATATCGGGGATACAATTACACAAAATGAAGAATCTAAATCACTTCCAAATATTTCTGTTGATGAACCAACTATTTCACTTGGATTCATGGTAAATGATTCTCCATTTTCAGGGAAAGAAGGGAAATTTGTAACTAGTTCTCAAATTAGAGAAAGGTTAGAAAAAGAGCTGGAAGTTAATGTGGGGGTTAAAGTAGATTTTTCAAAACCAGATAAATTTACTGTTTATGGCCGGGGCGAAATGCATATAGCAATTTTTCTTGAAAATATGCGGAGAGAAGGTTTTGAAGTTCAAGTATCTCAACCAAAAGTAATACTTAAAACAATAGATAATGAAATTCACGAACCTTTTGAAGAACTAACTGTTGATATACCTGAAAAAATGTCAGGAGTAATTATTGAAAAAATATCTAAACGAAAAGGAATTATGACTGAAATGAAAACTATAAATGCAAACACTAGGATAGTTTTTGAAATTCCCACAAGAGGTCTTTTGGGATTTAGGACAGAATTTATTGTAGACACACGAGGAGAAGGAATAATGTCTTCTAGAGTTATAGGGTTCAGAAAACATTTAGGTGAAATCAAAAGAACTGAAATGGGGGCAATGGTTTCTATGGCAGAAGGAAAAGCCTTAGGTTACGCTTTATATAATTTACAGGACCGAGGTACTTTATATATTGGACCTAATACTAATGTTTATAAAGGAATGGTTATAGGAAATGTAAGTAAAGGTACGGATTTAGAAGTTAATCCAACAAAAGGCAAACAACTTACTAATATGCGTGCTTCCGGAGCTGATGATTCATTAAATTTAACCCCGCCAATTAAACTAACTTTGGAACGTGCTTTAGAAATTATGAATGATGAATTATTAGAAATAACACCTAAATCAATTCGATTAAGAAAACCATAATTTGATTAATAGTTACTAAATTATTTAAATTAAATAACTAGGTAAAATAGAACGACAGTAATTATTAAAATTACCATCTTCAATCATTTTAAAAACGTTTTCGATTTCTTCAGAAAGAGAACGGTCATGAATATATTGAGGTGAAATAACTCTTAATTGTTTAATAATATCCTCAATAATAATCGAACTTTTTTTAGGTCGGTGAAATGATATTCCCTGAGCAGTAGCTAATAATTCTATTGCAACAATATGCATAGAATTATCAATCATATTATGCAATCTAGAAGCAGCAAAAGTTGCCATACTTACATGGTCTTCTTGATTAGCTGACGTTGGCATACTGTCTACACTTGCAGGATGTGCTAAAGATTTATTTTCTGATGCTAACGCTGCAGCAGTTACTTGTGAATTCATAAACCCAGAATTAATCCCGCCGTCCTTAACCAAAAACGGAGGTAATCCACTATGATTTTCATCATTAAGTAATGCAATACGTCTCTCTGACAAAGCTCCAATCTCAGAAATTGCTAAAGCTAAATAATCAGATACAAATGCAACAGGTTCTGCATGAAAATTACCAGCAGAGACCACTTCTTTAGAATCGGAAAAAACAAGTGGATTATCAGTAACTGAGTTTGATTCAATACTAAGAACTTTAGAAACATGGTTCATTACCCCAAGGCACGAGCCCATAACTTGTGGCTGGCAACGTATTGAATAAGGGTCTTGTATCCTATCGCAATCAATGTGAGAATCCTTAATTTCACTTCCTTTAATTAAAGATCTTAGTAACCCAGCAACTTCAATTTGACCTTTATGAGGTCTGATTCTATTAACATCTTCTCTAAAAGGTTTAACGCTCCCCTTTATGGCATCAACAGCCATTGCCCCTGAAATTAAAGCTCCTGATAATAGGGATTCTGTCCTAAATAATGCACCTAGAGAGATTGCAGTTGAAATCTGTGTTCCATTTACTAAAGCCAAACCTTCTTTGGGTTTGAATTCATAAGGTGATTTACCTATTTTTTTGAGTGCTATTTTAGCGCTTATTTTCTTTCCCTGATAATACACATTCCCCTCTCCTAGTAATGCCTGGGCGATATGAGCAAGAGGAGCTAAATCGCCAGATGCACCCACTGATCCTTTTGAAGGAACACACGGATAAATAGCATTATTAATAAATTCACAAAAAATATTCACAAGCTCCTCAGTCACACCAGAATACCCCTGAGCCAAAGTATTTAACTTTAATATCATGGCCAATCGCACAACTGGTATTGAAAGATCTTTGCCAACACCTGTGGCATGAGACACAACCAAATTTCTTTGTAAAATAGAAAGTTCTTTTTGGTCAATTTGTGTCTTTGAAAGCTGTCCCGAGCCAGTATTGACCCCATATATTTTTATGTTATTAACTAAAGCATCACGAACGACCTCATTAGATATAAGAATTTTATCTTTAGCCAAAGCATCAATCGTAACAGTAATATCCTCTCGCCAAATATTACTTAACTGAGCAAGTGAAATGGGATTAGTATTAATATTTAAATGCATCAAAACTCCTACATATCAATCATTGGAATATCAAGTTTATAAGCCTCATTTTAATTAAGCATAGTCTAAAATTTATATTAATTCCATGCAAGGACAAATCGCATATTAGATATTCAGTTAAATTATTTGATTAATAATTTAATTTCTATCATAATGAAAAATACTTTTTACGAAAATGGAGGATATATGAGTACATCAAGTAATTTTAATTTTGATAATCTATGGTCAGAAAAATCAACTGATGCTGAAAGAGTAATAACTAATCACGCAAAATATGATTTTGCTATAGCTTACCCACCTTTTGAAGCTATCCCTATGTATGGCTTAATTGACGGTTTGAAATCTAAAGTTGATGCAGATTTAGAAAAAGTTTCTATTGAAATGGCATATTACCCTCATATTCAAGGAGATGAATCTCTTAGGGAATTTACCGCAAATAAAATATATGGCGATAGAGGTATTAAAGCTGATAAGGATTCTATCGTTTTGTGTAATGGTTCAGGAGAAGCAAACGGGTTAATTATCCAGGCTCTTATTAATCCAGGAGATTATGTAATTACAGAACAATATGTATACATGGGTACAACAAAACAACTTACTCACTATGACGCAAATATAGTCGGATCTCCTATGGATGAGCAAGGATTAATACCAGAAAAATTAGAAGATACAATCCTGAATATAAAAAATAAACATGGTGTGATACCTAAGATGCTTTATACAATCCCGGAACATCAAAATCCGACAGGGTCAACTCTGCCTAAATCCAGACGAATTGAAATAATTAATATTTGTCACAAGTATGGAATTCCAATTCTTGAAGATGATTGTTATATAGATAATAGATTTGAAGGATCTCCTGAACCGGCTTTTGCTTCTTTAGATGATTCTGGAATGGTAATTTATGTCGGTACATTTTCTAAACTTATAGCTCCAGGTCTTAGAATGGGTTATTTTACTGCCAGCGCTGAAGTTATAGATAGAATTTTATCTGTAAAAGTGGGATCTGGTCCGAATCAATTTACTGCTTATGCAATTGATGGATTTCTAAGAAGTAACCTCGAAACACATAAAAATACATACGATAAAATATTGAAAGATAAAAAAGAAGCTATGGAAAAAGGTTTATTAGAAGCATTTTCAGATACTAAGGCCAAATGGTCATCTCCCAAGGGCGGATGTTACACTTGGTTTGAAATGACGGATGGAACTGATATCTCCGAAGTTAGAAATGAAGTTTTTAGTAGAGGAGTTGGTTACATAGCAGGAGATATGTTTGCCCCTAATGGTGATGGCCAGAATATGGCTAGGCTATGTTTTGCATTTGAACCTGTAAAAAAGAATTACGAAGGAATAATTGAACTTGCCTCTATATTCAAAGATTTGAAGGTTATTTAAATCTGTTGGTATAAGAATCTTAAGTATTTGAATAATTCTGAGCATTCTATTTAACAAAACAAACTATCTATAACTATCCAAAAAAAGAGGCAATATAATGAAAGAATTTAAATTTTGGCAAGTTGATGCATTTACTAAAAAGCCATTTAACGGAAACCCGGCAGCTGTTCTGATTATTGAAGAAGAATTAGATGATCAATTGATGCAAAATATTGCAATTGAAATGAACTTATCAGAAACCGCTTATGTATTATTAAGGCCTGGAAAAAATCCTTATCTAAGATGGTTTACTCCTATGACTGAAATTGATCTTTGCGGTCATGCAACACTAGCGAGTGCACAAATTTATTTCAAAGAAATTGATCAAACATCAGATGAAATTACGTTCGATACAAAATTTGCTGGCCCCTTAGGAGTTAAAAAAAATGATTCATTTCTAACAATGAATTTTCCATCTCGTCCAGGTGATGAAATCGAATTAGAAACTATTCCCGATTTTGTATTCAACAGTTTGTCTTCCATAAAACCAATTAATGCCCGTAAATCAAGAGATCTGATGCTGGTATATGAAAGTGAAAAAACTATAATCAATATGAAACCAAACTTCAACAATTTGCTCGAGTACAAAGATTTTATTATTGTTACAGCCAAATCAAACAATCCAAAATATGATTTTATATCAAGATTTTTTTGTGCGGGAGATGGAATTTCAGAAGACCCAGTTACTGGTTCTGCACATTCTACACTTGCACCTTATTGGTCTGATCAACTTAATAAAACAAATCTGATAGCTTACCAGGCATCAAAACGGGGAGGAGAATTAAATCTTGAAATTAGTGGTGATCGTATCAATATAACTGGACAAGCTATAACTATAATTAGCGGAATTATGAAAATTTAAGTTATTTAAATATTATAATTTAGTAAAATCTTTATATATTTAATTTTAAACATATGGAAAAAAACAAAAATACTTACGAATCATATAATGAAACTTTAGAAGAATTTAAAAATTCTTTTTTCTACGGTTCTAGGAATAATTTGTTTTTTAAATATTTAGGCGGAAAAAATATTAGTGAAAATGAATTTACTATTTTTATTGAAGAATTACTTAATGTAATTGTCGATGATATTGATAAAGATGAATTTAGTGAATTGAAAAAATTAATATTTAATTCCCAAATCAAAGGTTATTTACCAAAGTCGAAAAATGATAAATATACGTATGAAGACACTCCATGGACTAAATTCAGTAAACCATTAAAAGAAAGTAAGTTATCTTTGATTTCTGCCGGAGGGGTATTTTGTAAAGATGACGATCCAATACAACCTAGAGGTATGACGCAAGAAGATGCTATTAATAAAATTAGTGAATTTTTGAGATCACCTCCGACTTTAGCTGAAATACCAAATAATATTTCTAAAGAAAAATTATCTATTAGACATCCGGGTTATGACATAAGAGCTGCAGAGAAAGATCCAAATGTTGTTTTTCCATATGAAATCCTTAAAAATTTACATAAAGAAGGTGTATTTGCTTCATACACAGATAATTTTTATTCATTTGTTGGTGCATCACAACAATCAGCAATTATAAAAACTTATGCACCAAAATGGGCACAAATGCTTAAATCACAGAATGTAGATGCAGTATTACTTGTAGCAGCCTGACCTGTTTGTCACATGTCGGTCGGACATGTTTCTAGAATTTTCGAATCAATGGGAATATCAACAGTATGTTTTTTTGTCAAATCATTTATGCATTTAATAGAACAGATGAAAATCCCAAGGACCATTGTTACCAATAATTTTGTTGGAAGAACTATAGGAAAGCCTTATGATTTGTCTAATCAAACAAACGTTGTAAGACAAGGTATTGATTTATTAAGCAGTGCAACAATTCAGAATTCTATTAAAATTATTTAAATATGTTAATGAAGTTTAAGTTCCTATCTGCAAAGGATCTATAATACCCTGCAAAGTTCTAATAATTGACATCGCTGTCAATCTTCCGGTACGCGGATTTTCTGTTGGAATATTCTCTATATGTATTGCTAATCGTCCAAATTCGCCTTCTACTTCTATATCATGACAATTTCGTTCAAGGCCAGGAACTGCAATAATACGAATTTGAGTCTTGTCAGGCCCTATACCAGCAAAACTAACAGTAGCAGATACATTAACATTTGCTGGAAATCCCCGGCATGCTTCTCTAGCTGTCCCATGAAATATCTCTTTTTCTTCAGTAAAACCAAGAACAGTAATTCCTCTTTCAACTAAATATGGCGATCCTTCCAAAGCCATTAATGGTTTTCGTGTAATCATAGTAACTTTATCAATTCTGCCAATAGAAGCAGATTTAATACCATCTAACCCAGCTATTGCACCTGAAGGAGCGTAAAGTTTACATCCATACTTCTTAGCTAATTCAATAATATCAGGATAATCTATAAGAGCTCCTATGCTAATAGCCATAAGGTCTTTCCCGGATTCAAATGTTTCACGGGCAAGATCAGGTAGTACATCACCGCCTGCAGCTTCAACTATTAAATCTGATTCTGAAATTAATTTTTCTCGGGTATAATATTCTGGCGGTTCCTTAAGAGTAGATAAAAATTCTTGTGCTTTTCCTTTTGTTCTGCTGGTTATCCCTGATATTGGGAGTGTCAACACCCCATCTTCGCTAGCTTTTAACAATGCCTGACCCACAGCACCACATCCTACAATACCTATTTTTGTCATTATCAAAATTCTCCGCTTAATAATTGTCAAAATTAATTAAATAACATACTTAAAAAGTGTACCATAAGCATTATCAACTAATATTCAACAAGATAAAAAAGAAATGCTTGACAGAACTATTGTCATATTAGATATTAATTATGAGGTGAAAATATGAATGAACAACAAGCAATTTTAAGACCTGAAACACTGTTAGAAGAATTTAAGAAAATAGGAGTAACTCACATTATTACTATCCCCGATAGCGAAACAAATTATCTATACGAACTAATGGAAGAACAAGATTGGTTAGATGTTATTCCAGTATCTAGAGAAGGAGAATCTATCTCCGTTGCTTTAGGATTAAATGTAGCTGGTAAAATCCCAGTGGTCCTAATACAAAACACTGGGATGCTCGAATCTGGAGATTCAATAAGAGGAATGGCTTTAGATACGGGATTTCCTTTACTTATGATTGTAGGGTATAGAGGATGGACAAGGAAAGGCAAAACCCCTGACTCAGCTGCTACTTATACAGAACCATTTCTAAATGCTTTCAGAATTAATTATTATCTTGTTGAACAAAATGAAGATGGTCCAAGAATTTCTGAAGCTTACGAAGAATCTTTAGTTACTAAAAGACCTGTAGTGGTTTTGATTGGAGATGAGTATCACGGATTTAATAGATAACATAATTAATCGAATAGATAAATGATAGAAGCTAAAAAAGTATTTGAAACGTTTCAAAAGCATAGAGGTAATTCAATTGTTCATGTGCAAGGTACCTCCGGATATCATTGGAATGATATAACAAAAAACCCTAACAGAGATATAAATTTTGATGACGCAATGGGACAAAGTACATCAGCAATTTTTGGCTTGGCACTTGGACTTAAAAATGAAAAAGTTGTTCATTTTGATACCGAAGGCGCTCTTCTAATGAATTTAGGAGTATTAGCTTCAATTGCAGGAAAGCGACCCAAAAATTTTGTTCATTTCTTGCTGGATAATGAATGCTATGCAACAACTGGAGGCCAGCCTGTACCAAACGGAGGAGATATCAATTATGCTCAAATGGCTGCAGCCGCTGGATATCCTGCAACTTATAATTTCACTGATTTAGAAGAACTTGCAACTAGTATGGAAGAAATTATGAATACTGAAGGGCCAATATTTGTTGCAATAAAAATAAATCCAGAAATTGAAAACTTGCCAATGGGACTAAGGGCAAAACGTAATACAAGAAGCAGAGCACAAACAATAAATGATTTAAGGAAAGAATTAAATATAAAATAAATACAGAATCAATTAATACTATTTCACAACCCTAACCTAATTATGGTTAAGGTTGTGAATGTATAATATATATATGGGTAATACCGGGAAAAAATTCAAAATTGCAGGGTTAAATTTAGCAAGATTATTAATTTTATTTTTTTTTGCAATACCAACAATATGTTTCATAATAGCTGTATACGTCTTAATTTAAATCAGGTTAATATTCAATAATTGACTGAATTAAATTTTCCGATAAACTGTAAATACTAATAAATAACATATATATAAAGGATTATAACTATGATAAAAGGCTTAATAGCACCTATCCTTACACCCTTTAATAACGACCTTACTCTCAACCAGGATCTATATAATGAACTAGCCAAAAACCTATTGTCAAATGGATGTTCAGGACTCGCGCCTTTTGGAACAACAGGAGAAGCACTTTCTGTCGGAAATCAAGAAAGAATGATTGCCCTCGAAAAGCTAGTTAAGAGCGGAATCAATCCTAATATTCTTATACCGGGAACTGGATTATGCAATTTACCAGACACAATTTTATTAAGCCAACATGCTATGAATCTTGGATGCCACGGCGTGATGACTCTTCCTCCATTTTATATCAAAGATATGAATGACCAGGGTTTATTTGAACATTTTGAAAAACTTATAGATGGGATAAATCATCCTAAATTAAAAATTTATTTATACCATATCCCTCAGGTATCAGGTGTCGGATTATCAATAGATCTTGTATTAAAATTAAAAAAAGCATATCCGGATATCATAACAGGCATAAAAGATAGTTCGGGAGTTTGGGAAAATACTGAAGCTTTATTAAATATTAATAATTTAATTGTTTATCCTGGAGCCGAATTACCTGTCATAGAAGCAATTAAATTAGGTGCCCCTGGATGCATTTCTGCAACAGCAAATATTAACAGTAAGGATATAGGAGAAGTAATTAAACTCTGTCATTCAGGTAATTGGAATGAAGCAAAAAAATTACATGCAAAAGTAAAAAAAGTCCGATTATTATTTCAGGATTATGCACCAATTCCAGCACAAAAAGCAATTTTGGCAATGCAAACTAACAATGATTTGTGGAATAATCTACGTCCTCCTCTTCAAAGTATATCATCAGAAAAAGCAAATGCTCTGGCATCAATCCTTACAAATGATTTTGAATTTTCAATTTAAAAATAAAAAGGGTAACGCATTTTCAAACATCTTTTTGCTGGTGCATACCATCCCTGAGATGCATGGTCCGAAGTATGTAAATAACATTTAACTTCCACAACATTTGATCCTTTTCTAAATGTGAAAAGTCTACTCATAGGCATACAAGTATTCCCATGATATTTTGTTAAAGCAGATATATTAGCAAAGTTCACTCCAAAACGTGACTCAATATGACTGCGCTCATTAACTACATCATCTGGATGTGTATGTGTATGCGCTCCAAGCCATAAATCCATCGCAGGTTGATTTAAATCAAGAAAGGATTCTATTCTCCCTGAATCCGGCATATTCCCTACAAAATAAATAAATGAAGCACCTTGAGGGGCTCCGTCTTCAAATCTACCATGGTAACCACCATCGCATCCTTCATTTAAACCGGTAGCTACAGTTGTTTCTTTTATCATATGATGAGCACAGGTAATTACAATTCTATTTTTATTTTCTTTAATCTTTTTTTTCCACCAAGAAAATGTTTCTTCACTTATTGCCCCTGCTGGATAACCTCCTCTCTTACCTTCACCTCTCCCTATGGGTTTTGGAAGATCATTACGATCAGCAAGCATCAAAAAAGTTATATTCCCAACATCAAAAGAATAATGTTCCCATGTTCCTTCTACTTTAAATGGCCGCTTTAAATTATCCACACCTGAAAATTTTGTGTTTTCACCAGTAGGGTCAAGCCATTTTCTAAACCACCACTGTACTGGATTATCTCCGTGGCGAGTAGCGTCATGATTGCCTATTACATCATAAAAATGTTCCCTGAGATGTTTTGTTGATACAGAATATTGTTCAACAACAAGTTTGCCTTCTTCGTCATCTGGAGGAAATTGAGATCCAGTAAAATCACCCAAATTCACACAAATATCCCAGTCAAATGACTGCCCTACATCATCTCCTCCATTTTCAGAATGCAGAATAGCTTCTGATAAGCTTTTTCTTCCATGTTGAATATCTGTACCAACATGAGCATCTGAAATTGCCCATAGTCTAAATGTATCTCCATAAAGCATAATTATAAACTCTTATTATTCTTAATTAATTTTATTATTATGATTAATTTTTAAAGCAATAATATAACTGACAAATCCCATTAATAATATCACCGAAATAATTCTTAGCATAGAATCATAACTATTCCATTCCCAGATTTGCGCCCCTATAATTGGAGACAAAGCACTACCTCCAATATAGCCAACTGCCATTGCACCGCTTACAGAACCAAATCTTTCATATCCCATAATATTAGCAGTAACAACTGGCCGTGCTATGCTGGTCATTCCTGCTCCGGATCCTTGAAAAATAACAAACAAGATCAATAAATAAATATTATTATTTGCATATATTAAAAAGATTGTAGCTACAATCTTCAATATAAAAGTTAGAGTAGAAATAATATTTATAGAAAATTTTTGCTTCTGCAATATAATCATAATTATTCTTCCGACAACCTGCGATGGCCCTATTAGCGCAGTTATAAACAATTGAATTGCATTTGGAATATTTCTTTCAATTAATAACGGAATGATATGAGTTATTACCATTCCGTGGGCTAATGCTAATGCAAGAAATGAGAAAAATAATGAAATAAACTCCGGTCTAATTAAATCGTTTCTTAATTTATAATTATCAATTTTATTTGATAATGGTTTTAAATTTACAGAGTGTTTATTTTCACTCTTTGTAGAGATTAACAAAATAGGTACAACAACAAAAAATATTACCCCTGCAAATATTCTTGCAGATGCCTGCCAGTTAATTAAATCAGCAAATATATTTGAAACTGGAAAAGATACAGTTCCTGCAAAACCCGCTATGAGTGTAATAAATATTATTGCATCCTTAGCTTTTGTCCCTCTTACTTTTGTAACATAAGCGAAACAAGGTTCATATAAGCAACCAGATAATGCAATTCCTATAACACTCCAGGATACAAAAAATATCAAAAACCCAGATGAAAAAGATAATGCAATCAAACCAATGGCACCTAATATCGATGATCCTACAAGTATGGATCGGCCGTAACCTCTATCAATTAAATTACCTACAAATGGAGCTAGTATCGAGGAAATTATAATTGCTGAAGTAAAAGCGCTGGCAATTGCAGTTTTAGAATAACCTAAAGATATTTCCCATCTGGCAAATAAGGCCGGGAAAATGTAATATAACCCAGCCCATAATAAAGTTTGAGCTATTGCAAGAAATAATATGTTAGTTGGTCTATCCATTTAATTTAATTATAATCTTAATATATAACAATTACTTGAGGTAATTTAAATGAGCAATAATAATCTAAAACAAAGAATGAAATCTGGGGAAATATTGATCGGAGTATCTGTACCTATAAATGCCACCTTAAATCAAATGGAAGAAATAATAAGTAAAGATGAATATGCATTTGTATCTACTGACAGCCAACATAATGCATTTAATGAAGAAACTTTAGTCAATTTTTGCCAGTATGCTAAAAAACTAGGAATACCAACGCAATTTAGAATAAAACACACTAGAGAAACTTATCTGATAGGAAATATATTAGATCTTGGTCCTTTAGGAATAGAAGTACCTCAAGTGGAGGATATTGAAACAGTTAAAGAAGCTTTGAATTATTTTTATTATCCTCAAAAAGGAATAAGAAGTGTAGGAGGTGTTGAACGTTATGGAATTAAAGGACGCTCAGGCAGAGTTGAATATGGAAACTGGTGGAATAAAACCGGGATTCTATGCCTGCAAATGGAATCCTTAAGAGCTGTTACTTCTGTTAAACAGCTCTCAATAGAAGGCGTAGATTGTTTAACATGGGGGCCCAATGATTTAATGTATGATATTGAAGCACACCCAAAGCACCCTTTACAGACTATTGATGACTGCGTCAAACATGCATTAGAACAACTTGAAGGAACAGATATAAGAATTAGTTTTAGAAGTTATGACTATAAATTAAGGGAAAAATATATGAATATGGGTGTTACAGTTTTAATGGAATTACCAAAAGATTAATTTAGATCTAAATCATTGATGGGATTTAATCCATAATTATTCCGCCATTAACATTCAATGATTGACCTGTAATATTCTTAGCATTCTCTGATGCAAAAAATACAACTGCATTACCAATATCCTCAGGAGTCTGTTCTCTTTGTAAAGGGCATACTTCTTTTATATGTTCTAAAAAAATCTCCCTAGTAGACATTTTATTTTTTGACACATTTTGTCTTCGTATTCTTTTAGCAATTCTCTCCCACATGGGAGTCCAAATAGATCCTGGGCAAATCACATTTACATTTATATTATTGGATGCCCATCTTAAAGCTAATGAATGAGTTAAATGAATAACTGCTGCTTTTGAAGCACCATAAGCAGCATTACTTGGAGAGGCATATTTACCTGCATGAGATGCTATATTTATAATTTTGCCATAATTTCTTTCTTTCATTTTTTCTGCAACTGATTCAGAAAAAATTACTGTACCTTTAACATTAATGGAATAAGTAAAATCCCAATCCTCAAGGCTAGCATATTCTGAATCTTCAAAACCAGAAGAGGCCCACACACCTGCCGCATTAACTAAAATATCTATAAAACCCACTTGTTTTTCAATTAAATGCACAATTTTATTAACATCTTTTTCATTAGTGACATCACAAGTATAAAATGAAACTTTTACTCCCATCTGTCTAATTTCATTCCCGACTAAATCTAGTTTAGTTGAATCAATATCCACCAATACAATATTGGCACCATGTTCTGCAAAAACTTTTGCTGTACCTTTGCCAAGACCACTGGCCCCACCAGTAATAACTGCTGTTTTGTTATTAAAATCTTTATAATATAATGTCATGAATTTATTATAACTATTAAGTCAAAATTATTTACAAAACAGGCTTATCAAAATGAATAAAATATTAACAATCTCATCAACTATATTTGCAGCAATAGGTATGCTTTTTCTTATAATAGGATTACTTGATGGGAATGTAATGTCTATGGCCAGATCAGGAACAATAGGTACAGGATTTCTTGTTTTTGCATCTTTTTTTATTAATGTTACGAAAAAATTAGCTTACTAAACTCAGAATCATGAAATTCAATGAAAAAGAAATTGTTTTTATAAAACAAATTATTTCTAAATTAGAAACAAAATGGTTTAAACCATACAATATTTTTCCACATCTCATCCCTGAAGATACGCCATGGGGTTACCCAACATTAAATCTCCAAAAACTTATATGTGAACAAAACGGTATATACCTTCAAGATAATATAAAAAAAATAAAATATCTTGATAAATGGAATGCAACATTAACACTGTTAGAATCAAGAATTAAATTATGCCAGCAAATGATTTTGAACAAGCCATCAGACTACAACATTCATAACAATTTATTTAATCTCACTAATAATAATGATATTTTTAATCAGATAGGAATTTTAACAAATATATTAGATAAATATATAAATAATAAAGAATTCATATGGAATGAAGAAACTTCATATAATATCCATGCTTTATCTGATGGTTCAAAATTATTTTCATTTGAAATGATTTTTCCTGATACAAGTAAATGGAAATTAAGCAAGAATATATCATCAGATAACAAATGTGCTAATTGCGGAAACCCAATAGTAATCAGACAGTCTTTAATAGAGGAAGATGAAGGAAAATATTATTTAGATTGTGATTCAAAATCCAGGCACGGGGGAGAGGAAATAAGATCTGGTGGATGCATTAGTGGAACAAGAAATTCTAACGGATGGATCGGATGGTTTGATGAAGTACAATAATATTTAAAAAAAATAATAAAAATAACTATATTTGGAATTATTGGTATAGCTATAACTCTAAATGACTCAAGAAGTACATTATTGTTGATACCATGGATGGGAACTTTTATAAGCATGCTTATAATTGGCTTAGATATATTAGGTACACTTGTATTAAAAAATTAGTTTAATATAACCCTAATAAATTACAAATATCTTATAGTGAAAAAACCATAAATTAATATAGATAAAATTAAAAGTAAATATATGAAATATTTACTTTTAGTACCAAAAGAATCATAAGTTATCTTAGCAATAAGAAGCAAAGCAATTGCTAATAAAATATGCCACTTAAATTCATTCAGGAATAACAAAACTCCCCACAAAATTAATAAAAGAACTCCACAACCAAATGCACAACCAGTTCTTGATATTTTTCTTAACCTATTAATATATATATGATTTGTGTTCATTATTTATTATAAACATTGATATATAAATAAATTAATAATTAAATTTTATTCTTTAATTGCCAAACGGCATTTAGTGTCACATAATGATACAAAAAGAAATCTGTCATGAATTAATTTTTTTAATAGCATTTAGCATTTCATTAACAATATTAATTACAATTTCATTTACTGATAATGATTCAAATTCTAAACTTAAAATAGAGCAATATATAACTTTTGAAAAATTTAACAACCAGATAAAATCAGAAGAGGATAAATACAAAGCATTACTAAATTATACAACTATTCTTGAAGAAAAAATTATGACACTTGAAAAGCATCAAGGTGATCTAATTTTTAAAATTAAGCGTTTTCAGGATGATTTGAAAGATGTATGTGATTACACTAATGATGAGGGAATACAAATTTTCTCATGTAATTATAAAGATCAATTTTAATTAAAGTATTAAAGTCTAATGGAAGTAGATTTAATAATTAAAAATACAAAATGTGTAGGATTGAATGAGTTTAAAGAATTTAAAACTCCTGTAAGTAAATCTATTATAATCAATAATGGTGAAATAATTGATATCAATGATAATTTATCATCAATATATATATCAAAGAAAACAATTGATGGATCCAACACCGTCACATTTCCTGGATTTATTAATAGTCATACCCATGTATCACCAACTCCAATCTTAAAAGGATTTACTGAAGATAAAGTTGATGGTTTTTATGGTTTGGCATTACCAATGGAAAAACAATTAAATGAAAAAAACACCTATATTACTGCTAAATTAGGTATAGCAGAAGCAATAAAAGGCGGATATACAACAATTAATGATATCTGGCATTATCCTTGGTCAATAGCTCAAGCTGCAAAAGATATTGGAATAAGAGCCGTATTATCTAACAAATTAAAAGACACAGATTTATCAAAAATACAATTTTTTAAATACGAACGTGATGACCACGAAGGTCAGACAAAATTAAAAGATTCAGAAAATTTTATTTCCAAATGGCACAATACAAATAATGGATTAATAACATGTAGAGTCGGGATCCATGCTCCGGATACTCTTTCTAATAAATTAATTAAACAAGCTAAAGAAATGGCAGATAATTTACAATTAGGCATTCATATGCATATGGGACAAACAGCTACCGAAAATAAATATATGAATACAGAATACAATATGGGTTCTGTTGAATATCTAAACTCTTTTAACTTTTTTGATAATATAAGTGTTATTGGAGCCCACTGCAATTTCGTTACAGATAAAGAAAAAGATATACTTTCTGAAAATGACTTTACTGTAGCACACTGTCCTGTAATCGGAGCTAAAAGAAGCCATTATGCAAATATCCCATCTTATGAAAAGAAAGGTGTCAAAATAGGATTAGGTACAGACTGGCTAACTTTTGATGCTTTTGAAAATATTAGAGCAAGCATATATTTTCACAGATTGTCAACAAATAATGTTGAATCCACAAATGCTATTGATGCTGTAAAAAAATCCACTATTATTCCCGCAGAAAGCCTCGGATTAAAAAATTCAATAGGTTCTATAGATATAGGTAAAAAAGCTGACTTAAACATAATATCTACAGATGATTTACATTTTGGAGGTATAACTAAATATCACGATTTGCTTAGCCTAGTAATTTATAACGCTACTGCAAAGGATATAAAATATTCGATTATCCAGGGAAAAATAATATCTGAAGACAATAAAATTAACACAATATCTGAATCAGAAACTTTAAAAGATGCCGAATTAGAAATATCTAAAATATGGACAAATCATTTCAATGGAACTAAATAAAATACTCAGATCATTAAATAACCTCCATTAATATCAAATGAAGCACCTGTTATATAACTTGCTTTATCAGAAACTAAAAAATTAACCAACTCAGCTACTTCTTCTTTTGTCCCTAATCTTTGTATTGGAACACTTTTAGCATAATTTTTAATCTTTTCTTCATCCATAGAAGAACGAATCATTTCAGTATCAACTAGTCCCGGACATACAGCATTTACTGTAATTCCATACTCAGCAACTTCTTTTGCAAGATGCCTGGTAAATCCAAGAATTGCTGCTTTTGAGGATGTATAATGTATCCCGCCAACCATGCTAAAACTTCTACCTGCAGTAGAAGAAAAATTAATGATTCTTCCCCATTTCTCTAACTGCATGATAGGCAAAACACTTTTAGAGCAAAGAAAAGTTCCTTTTAAATTTACATCCATTACTAAATCCCATTCTGTTTCATCTATTTCTGTAACTTTTGTAGGTGGTTTCAAAATCCCTGCACTATTAATCAATATATTTATTTTTTTATAAATACTTACTGTTTGTTCAACAATATTATTCACTTCTTTTGGATATCTCACATCACCTTGAATAGCTTTTACATTAAAACCTAAATCAATTAATTCTTTTTCAAGTAATACAATTGATTCTTTGTTAATATCACTAAGTATCACATTTGCACCATTCATTGCCAAAAGTTTTGAGGCAGCCATCCCCATTCCACTTCCAGCACCAGTAACAATAGCTACCTTATTATCAAAATTATTTTCATTAAACATAATTTATTATATTCATTAAATTAAAATCTTTTTGCTGTAACTTCAATTTCTATTTTAATTTGATCATCAACAAAACCTGTAACAACAGTAGTATTTGCAGGTCTAATGTTACCAAAATATTTTCCTAAAATTTGTCCAATTTCACCTAAGAAATATTTGTTATCTTTTATATAAACTCTAATTCTTATAATTTCTTTTAATGAAGAATTTGCCTCTGAAAGAGCATATTTAATATTACTTATACACTGTTCAGTTTGTTCTACAATATCATCAGATATGGTGTGATTTTTATAATCATAACCAGTCGTTCCTGATACAAATATCCATTCACCATCTACAACAGCTCTAGAATAACCAGCTATTTTTTCAAATTTTGAACCAGAAGAAATTTTTTTTCTCAAAATACACACTCCAAATCAAGCAATTATATAAAACTTTAATTTATTATAACTATTCAATCAAAATTTTCTTACTTAGTTGTCAAAACTCAAAACATAGAACATAATAAATAAATTATATTTAAAAAAGATAATGCTATGTTAAACAATAAAACTCAAGCAAAATATAAAACCCGACATCAAAAAAATATAGAAATAACTATGAGAGACGGGACTATACTCAGGCACAATATGACACGTCCCGATATTGACGGTAAATTCCCAGTTTTGTTAGAAAGAAGCCCTTATAACAAAGAGGGAGGATCTGAAAATAGTGTAGGATCTCCTGAATTTTTTGCCGCAAGAGGATATGTTGTAATCATCCAGGATGTCAGAGGAAGATTTGCTTCTGATGGAGCTTTTTATCCTTTTAAAGATGACGGAAATGGTCCAAACAAAGACGGATATGACACTGTTGAATGGCTGGCAAAACAAGACTGGTCAACTGGAAAAATAGGTACTATTGGAGGATCTTATTCTGGTGCAACACAATATAGAAATGCCATCAGTAATCCTCCGAATCTAAAAGCTATGTTTGTAAGGGAATCATCTGCAGATTATTCCCATGAATGGGTATACCGTGGAGGGGCTTTTGAATTAGGATTTAATTTTGGATGGGCTCACGGAGTAACATTATCAAACCTTAAGCATCTTGTTACTCAAGACAAATACAAAGAAACAGAAAAAATGTTGATCGATGTTCAAAATAATTTAGATGATTGGCATAATAAAACCCCTCTGTTCCCAACAGAATTTTTTAACGGGTTAAGTGACTGGTATAACGACTGGTTAAAAAACCAGCCGTCATCAGATTACTGGAAAGAATTCGATATGTCTGACCACTTTAACAATGTTGATATACCAATCTATCACCTCGGAGGTTGGTTTGATGTATTTCTAAATGGGACCTTAAAATATTATAAAGGTGTAACTAAAAATGGTAAATCAAACAAATCAAAAGAAAATCAAAGATTAATCATAGGACCTTGGGTACATGGCCCAACAAATATTGATAATAACTTTGCCGGAGAATTTGATTTTGGCCCTGATGCTGCTATAAATTTCAATGAACTCAGACTACCATGGTTTGATTTTTGGTTAAAAGGAAAAAATAACGGAATAGATAAAACAAAAAAAATTAACTTTTTTGTAATGGGTAAAAATGAATGGAAGCAAGCAGATGAGTGGCCTTTAAAAAATACTACTTATACAAAATATTATTTCAATAAAAAATTAAATGGTGAAATAAAATCCCTATACAGTGGAACTTTATCCGATAAAAAAGAAATAGAAAATTCACAATTATCATTCACAAATAATCTAAACAATCCTGTACCATCTTTAGGGGGAAATACTTTATCTATTCCAAATGGTGTATTTGAACACTCTTCAGTAGATAAGCAATGTATAACTTTCAGTACTGATCCTCTTAAAAATGAATTAGAAGTAACTGGACCAGTCTCTGCCGAAATCTATGTTAACTCTGATCAGGAAAATTCAGACTGGGTAGTAAGATTATGCGATGTTGATCAATCAGGATATTCCAGACTTGTTTGTGATGGAATTTATAGATCTCATGCTACATCTGGAGAAATACAAAAAATCAAAATTGATATGTGGGCTACAAGTAATATGTTTATGAAAGGACACAGATTAAGAATTTCAGTTACAGGAAGTTGTTTCCCAAGATTTGACAGAGCATTAAATAACTCTTCTAAAAGCTCAGAAAACAATATATTATGCGGCGGAAGTAATGCATCATATATTACATTACCAATAATTAATAACTAGAATACTAATTTATACTCAATCGGGGAATATTATTCTTCTCTACAAGTTCCTGGAAATCTATTAAGTCCACTTCCTGAAAATACCTTAATTTTTCCAATACTTCATCAACTCTTTCATTTATTTCTCCAAAAACTCCAAAAGACTGATCTGTTGGTTTTGAATCTGTACCATCTACAACAGGAATTAATCCGGTTAATTTTGAAGCTAAAGGAATTTCTGGCAATGACATTAATGCCCCAAAACTCAATCCGGCAGACCCAATAAGATTTTCTACTTCATTAAGAGCATCTATTATTTTATCTCCAGCTTTCTTAATCACATCATAATTTTTATTAGATTCAGCCCTTGAAATCCATTCACTAATTTCCGCTTTATTAGTTTTAACAACCTTGACATGTTCACTAAGTTCAGCATATTTATTATTTATTGAAGATAATAAATCAAACTGTTCCTTTAAGTCAGAATCTGTTGCCTTTGTCCTAGGGTCTTTAATTAATTTAATTAAACCAGATAATGAAGTTTCAGTTTTACCTCTTTTAATCTTTAATTCAATATTATAATCACCTGCTAATGCCATAGGTCCAGAAGGGCTTCCTGTTTCATTGGGGACAGCAGCATTATGATTCATATCCCAAATAAATCTATTAGTTCCAACATTAATTTTCAAATTATTATTTAGAGTTGAATAATCACGAACAGAATTACCCTTGATATCAGTGATAAAAATACTTACTTCATCAACTTTTTTATCAATATAAAAATAAATAGGAACTCCATCAGGAGGATTTTCACCTGAATCAAGCATAGTTGTAACTTTTTCACCCTTTTCATTTTTTTTGGTTTCAAACATTGCAGGGTAACCTAAACTAACCATATATTTTTTACCTATAGCTTCAAACATATCCATTTTTGAATGAAGTCCTATAAATTTTTGAATCGAATTTGGCTTAACTCTGTAAGATGGGGCAGGATCAAGCAGGAAGTCATCCGAAAGCTCACTATTTAATTGTTGAATTGCTGTTATATCATCAAGTATCCAGAAAGATCTACCATTAGTAGCCAAAACAATACTATCTTCCTTAATCGCTATATCATACACAGGAACAACAGGTAAATTTGAATTTGCCCTAAACCATTCTTTACCCTCATCCAAAGTAAGATAAAGACCAGTTTCAGTACCTATATATAAAATATTAGGATCTTTTGGATCTATACGTATTGATCTGGTAATTTCATTATTAGGAAAACTTTTATCAATTCTAGTCCAAGTTTTACCATAATCAGTAGTTTTAAAAATCATTGGATGATATTCATCTAATTTATACCTAGTAGCAACCATATAAGCAGTAGATTTATCATGAGGAGACAAATCTATTGTTTGTACTCTTGACCATTCTGGTAAATCTGATGGTGTAATGTCATTCCATGTTTCACCTTCATTATAAGTAATATGTACTAACCCATCATCACTTCCCACCCATATAA
>ENA-ORDI01000266-ORDI01000266.1-marine-metagenome-genome-assembly--contig:-NODE-266-length-37912-cov-5.039461_pt1 | contig 37912 bp, 37 predicted proteins | sample MGYA00248628_ERZ508525 | MGnify/ENA primary metagenome ERZ508525 (study PRJEB26195, sample SAMN05422138) | marine metagenome | isolation source: East of Porto Seguro, South Atlantic Ocean | place... | reverse complement strand
ATGATCATCATTGGCGCGATGATTGGTACCGATGATCTTGGACAATTTATTTTGAAAGCTTTATCCGATAAAAATGGAACAGGCAATGGACTGACCCTAGGGCTTTGTGTTGCCTTTATTGGTCTGGCCGCTGATCAAGTGATACGAACTTGGGCCAACGACAGAAAGAAAGTATTAGGATTAGCTTAAAACTACTCTCCTAATAGACAAATTACTCCAGGCTTGGACTGTACGGCGCGAACAGCAGCTCGACCTGGCATAACTTAAGTTCACGCTTCAATACTGGCTGCTACCGCATCCCAGCACCGGTGCGCTTGTTTATCAGGTCTCTCGTTCCCCAATAGAGCCTTCTGCACTAGAACAAACCTTCTATTTCACCCTGCTCATTGACCGAGATGCTGTTTGCGGCGGGTACCCGCGGCAAACCCGGCATGGTCATGATCTCGCCGCAAATTACCACCAGGAATTCCGCGCCAGCCGAAAGTCGAATCTCCCGAACAGGCACCATGTGTCCCGAGGGAGCCCCAAGCAGATTTGGATCGGTTGAAAAACTGTACTGGGTCTTTGCCATGCAGACTGGGAAATGCCCATAATCCTTGTTGTATTCATCAAATTGCGCACGAACCTTTTTGTCTGCGATGATGTCATCCGCACCATATACATTACGGGCGACACACCGGGCTTTTTCCCAAAGCGAGAGCTTGTCGTCATACAGGGTGCGGAATTGCGACTGACCACTGTCGGCAAGATTTGCAACGTGGGTTGCCAGAGCTTCAGTCCCGGCGCCACCATCTGACCAGTGTGTGCAGCTAAAGACCTCAACACCGAATTCTGAACAGAACCGGCTGATAGCACCCAACTCGGCGTCAGTATCGGCTGTAAATCGATTGATCGCGACAGCAACCGGAACACCATACTGGGTGATGTTGCGTAGATGGCGTCCTAAATTCTCCAGGCCCGCTTCGACTGCAGCCACGTTTTCTAAACTAAGATCACTCTTGGCCACACCCCCGTGCATCTTCAGGGCTCTGGCAGTGGCCACCAGTACAACCACATCTGGTGTCAAACCCGCCTTGCGGCACTTGATATCAAAAAACTTTTCCGCACCAAGATCAGCGCCGAAACCAGCCTCGGTCACAACGTAATCAGCCAGTTTGAGCGCTGTCTTCGTTGCCACCACAGAATTACAACCGTGGGCAATATTCGCAAATGGCCCACCATGGATCAGCGCCGGATTGTTTTCCAGCGTCTGGACCAGATTGGGCATAAACGCATCTTTGAGCAACGCCGTCATCGGACCCGGCGCATGCACATCTCGAGAATGGACAGGCTTGCGGTCTCGCGTATAACCGACAATGATATTGCCTAGACGACGCTTCAGATCATCTAGATCTTCAGCCAGACAAAAAATTGCCATAATTTCCGACGCCACCGTAATATCAAAACCGCTCTCTCTTGGAAACCCATTGGCCACACCGCCCAGGGAAGTCGTGATCTGGCGCAACGCCCGATCATTCATATCGACTACACGACGCCAGGTGACACGCCTCGAATCCAACTCCAGCTCGTTACTCCAGTAGATATGGTTATCCACCAATGCGGACAACAGATTGTGCGCGGCACCAATCGCATGAAAATCACCGGTAAAGTGGAGATTAATGTCCTCCATCGGGACCACTTGTGCATAGCCGCCGCCTGCCGCACCGCCCTTCATCCCAAAACATGGGCCCAGGCTGGGCTCACGCAGGCAGATCGCGGCGGTTTTGCCGATCCGGTTTAAGCCATCACCCAGGCCGACGCTGGTTGTCGTTTTGCCCTCGCCGGCGGGTGTTGGAGAAATAGCGGTTACCAACACCAGTTTTCCATAGGGTCTGGACTCCAGCGACTTTATAAAATCGTAACTGATCTTTGCTTTGGTGTGTCCATAGGGCTGTAATGATTCTTCGGGAATGCCAAGCTTCTCGCCAATAACCTGAATGGGTTCAGTAGTCGCTGCTCGGGCGATTTCAATATCACTGTCAGGTGTAGACATTTTGTTCTCCAATTTGTAAATCGCCCTTCAAGAGATCTAGCCAAGTTGCCGAACGGCCGAAAGAACCCGATTCTGATAGGATGCCACAGTGTAAAAATAGAGCTGAGTATACTGTACGATTGCCAGCTCACATCAGTTAAGAACTGTGGCTTGTTCTGGTGACTTGGTTGAGGCGCACCAAACAACACTGCCCCAACAACAATAACCAAGGCTCCCTTACATTACTCCTTTACAACTAACAGCTAGAATTTTGCGTAGGCCTTGCGCAAGTCAACCATCGGGTGACGGGGCGACATCTGAAACCGTATGAGCAGTTCGCGAGCAATCATGTCACGATCCTGCTGATTATCAGGCAGTTTCATATCTTCTGGAATCGAGACCCAGCCATTGATGTTACGGTCAAAAACAGCCGGTCGGCCATCCTCGTAACCCATATGCACATCCTCGAGCCAGTTTAAATCCCGCCAACCCATGGTATCGATGTACTTTTGTAGAAATGGTGTTACCCGGCGGGGGTCTGGTACCAAGTTAACGTCGTACCGATAGCCGATGTGCTGGCCAATAGTCTGCTCCCGTTCTGTATCTAGACCATCCGTGTTGATGAAATGATCAATATCTTTTTCATTTGTCATAATGAGCGTCTCCTCAGAACCGGGTCATGTCAGGCCGGCCAACCGTATGCTGGGAGCCAGCTAGTGGCACCTGGGCCAGAGCCGATGCTTCCATTGTCAATGCTGCCAGGTCTTCAGGTTCCAGCGAATGTACATTTGTCTTGCCGCATGCCCTGGCCAGCATCTGACACTCAATTGTGAGCGTGTGTAAAAAGTTGTACACACGTTCAGCTGCATCATCCGGATTGAGCCGCTTTCTAAGCTCTGGATCCTGGGTCGCCACGCCGACCGGGCACCGACCCGTGTGACAGTGATAACAATGGCCCGCCTCGACCCCGATCTCTTTCTCAAAATCAGCTTCTGGAATATCCTTATTACAGTTGAGCGCCATTAAAGATGAGTGGCCAATCGCGACCGCATCAGCCCCCAAAGCCAGCGCTTTTGCGACATCCCCACCATTTCGGATACCACCGGCATACACCAGCGTGATATCCCCGGACATACCCACGTCCTCAAGCGCCCGCCGAGCCTGGCGTATTGCTGCTATGCCAGGGATACCCGTCTCCTCGGTTGCCAGGTGTGGGCCGGCACCGGTGCCACCTTCCATCCCGTCGATGTAGATCGAATCTGGATCCGTTTTAGCTGCCATTCGCACATCATCATAAACACGTGCGGCACCCAGCTTGAGCTGAATGGGGATCTCGCCGTTCGTCGCTTCCCGTATTTCCTGAATTTTTAGCGAAAGATCATCGGGTCCCAGCCAATCGGGGTGACGAGCGGGAGAACGTTGGTCGATACCCGCGGGCAGGGACCGCATTTCCGCCACCTGATCAGTGACTTTCTGACCCATCAAATGACCGCCCAGGCCGACCTTACATCCCTGACCAATAAAAAATTCACAGCCGTCGGCCAGGCGTAAATGATGGGGATTGAAACCGTAACGCGATTGAATAAGCTGATAGAACCATTTTTCGGAATACCGCCGTTCGTCCGGTATCATTCCGCCCTCTCCGGAACACGTCGCACTGCCGGCCATTGTCGCGCCACGTGCCAACGCTGTCTTTGCTTCGTACGATAGTGCGCCGAAACTCATTCCGGTAATGTAAATCGGTATATCCAGCTCCAGTGGACGTTTCGCCCGGGGCCCGATAACCGTCTTAGTCAGACATTTTTCCCGGTAGCCCTCGATCACAAATCTTGTCAGCGTGCCCGGTAGAAACGTCAAGTCATCCCAGCTTGGAATTTTCTTAAATAGTGAAAACCCCCGCATACGGTAACGGCCGAGCTCGGACTTGATGTGTATATCATCAATCACCTCAGGCGGGAAAATAAAACTGTGCCCGATGACATCTGTATTTCTATTCGTTGACATGATTTTTGTCCTGAGTTCGTTAAAGCACGAGTTTCTTTTCTGAAGGCTCGAGATTGTCGTAATTCCACAACTGTTTTCCGGCGACAATCTTGGTCATTTTTTCAATGCCGTTTGGTGCCTCTAAACCGTACAGGCCAAACTTCTGAGTCAACCACTGGACATCCAGATCCAACATCTCGCCCTCAACCGCATCTACCCCGAGATTCTCAATCGTGCCCCCCACATAGATCGTGCCATCGTACATTGAATCACCCAGGTGCTTACCTGCATCCCCCAGGATCACCATGCGACCCCGCTGCATCATGAACCCAGAAAATGCCCCCGTGCGACCGCCGACAATAATCGTTCCGCCCTTCTGGTCTATGCCGGTACGACTGCCGACGTCGCCTTTACACACCAGATCACCGCCGCGAATGGCAGCGCCAAATGTGGAACCTGCATTCTTCTCGACGATAATCGTCCCCGCCATCATATTCTCGGCACAGGACCAGCCCACCCGACCTGTGATCACGATGTTCGGCCCATCGATCAGACCGCATCCAAAATAACCCAGACTGCCCTCGAAGCGTAGATTTAGACGGTTCAGGATACCAACACCCAACGAGTGCTTGGCAGCCGGATTCAAAACAGTGATCGTCCCGTAACCCTGCTCCATCGCTTCTCGGATCTTGCTATTGACTTCCTTACTCTCGACACCTTCAGCATCAATCTCAGTAGACTTGGCGAAGTCAACCTCATCTGCCCACGGATAGGTATAGTTATCACTCTCTTCAGATGAGAAGAAGACCTGCTGGGTGCGCCCCGACAACTGCTCAGTGTGCATCCCCATCTCCAGGGATGACTCAACGGTTTTTAGCTCTGCCATATCTTTACCTCTCCCTCGTAGGGATCATAAGTATCGATTTCATGCGGAAATATGGTTCGGATTGCCACTTCCTCTGATGCCAGGGCCACAAAATCATCACTTTCATAAAGCACCATCGGCTTGGCTGCCATCACATCTTTTGCCATACCAAGTTTGTCTTCAGTCGCAACGACATAGGTAAAAACACCATCCAGCTCATCCACAGATCGTGTCATCGCTTCTTCCAGATCATCCCCTCGATCCAGCCGGTCTGCGATGTAGACCGCGATCAGTTCGGAATCACAGTCGGACATAAACCGGTGATTCCGCCGCTCCATCTCACGACGAAATCCCCAATAATTAGTCAGTTGTCCGTTGTGCACGACGGCGATATCGTTATATGGATATGCCCAGTAAGGATGAGCAGATCGAATATCCACATCCGATTCCGTTGCCATACGGGTGTGTCCAATTGCATGAGTACCTTCAAACCCGCTTAGCGAATACTGCTCAGACACAACCATTGCGTCACCAAGATCTTTGATCAACTCCAGCGAATTTCCTACGGATAGAATCTCGACACCCTCAATATCTTCGACATAATCAGCGATGCGCTTCATGTTTCCGTCAAATGAGAATTGGTAACGGAATGCATATTCAGTTGCTTCTAACTCCGCTGTTTTACGCACACCGGATTCCTCAAGACGTCTGTCTACCTCTGCCCGTCTTTCTTTGACCTGGTCGTGAATAAGAAACCCATGCCGCATTTCTTCCTGTTCTGCCACTTTGAACCGCATCACATACTCGTTATCCCGAGGGTTCCCATAGAGGGCAAACCCAGTTGAATCGGGGCCCCGGTGCTTAAGTGCCTGCAACATGGAAGTCAGCTCGCTACCGACATCAGCACTCTTACCGCGGTGAATCAGCCCGGCTATACCACACATAGAAAATCCCTCCGAAAATTGGTTGATCTGTCAAACTGGTCGGGTGAGTGCTGTCCTGGGCAGCAACCCGATACACAATGAACGGGTATTAAGGCAGACAGTCCAGATACGTTTCCATATCCCACTCCGTCGTGGTGTGCATAAAGCGTTCCCATTCGTCGCGTTTGTAATGCTCGAATACCCTGTACATTTCACCAGGCATCGATGATTTAATGACCTCGTCATTGCCCAATTCTTCCAGGGCCTCACCCAGCGACATCGGCAATTTCTTGACTTCTTTACCCGCGTCAATCGCCTCATAGATATTGCGTTCTTCCGCTTCACCGGGATCCAGATCGTTATCGATACCGTCGTCGAAAGCTTTCAGCAGCGCGGAACCCATCAGGTAAGGATTCACCATCGAATCAACCGAACGGTACTCGAATCGGCCTGGTGCAGATACACGCAATGCACAGGTACGGTTCTGATAACCCCAGTCAGCAAAGATCGGCGCCCAGAAACCCGTATCCCAGAGACGGCGGTAGGAATTAACCGTCGAAGAACCGATCGAAGTCAGCGCACTGAGGTGTTTGATAACACCGCCGATAGACTGCAAACCAATCGGGCCGGGGGCACGCTCGTCAACCGATGGATCGGGCATGAAGGTATTCTCACCACCGACCCGGTAGGTAAAAGCCCCTTCCATACCGGGTAAGGAATCAAACCCGAGCGTATTGACCACATCTTCACCGCCGCGCCATAGCGACATATTATGGTGACAGCCCGAGGCCGATACACCCATGAATGGTTTCGACATGAAACAGGCGATCAAGTTATCCTCGCGAGCAACCTGCGCACAGATCTGGCGGTAAGTGGTCAGCCGATCCGCATTACGCAGCACATCATCGAACTGGGTATTCAACTCGAGTTGTCCGGGTGCATCTTCGTGATCGCCCTGGATAATATCGAGACCCATTTGTTGCGAATACTCTATAACCTTCATGAAAGTGGGGCGAAGTTCTTCGAACTGGTCGATATGATAGCAATTGGGTTTGGTCACACCACCGTTCGGCTTACCATCATCACCGCGCTTCAACCACATCATCTCAGGCTCAGTGCCACAGCGCATATCCAGTCCATGCTTATCCTGGAATGCATTGTGAATACGGCGTAAATTACCACGGCAATCCGAAGTTAATGCACCACCCGGATTCTCGCGCTCCTCGCGATTGCGAAACAGTGTACAAAATACACGGCCGACCCGTTTGTCCCAGGGCAATTGACAAAAAGTTTCGGGGTCCGGAATACCAACAAGCTCAGAGGATTCAGGGCCATAACCAATATAGTTACCATGGCGGTCAACAAATAGATTTGCGGTTGACCCATAAACCAGCTGGAAACCTTTTTCGGCGAGGCGCTCCCAATGCGCGGACGGAATACCCTTGCCGACGATGCGTCCAGTGACCGAAATAAACTGGTAATACATATAGTCGACACCGGTTTCCTTAATTTTTTCGCTGACCTGCTTGACTAGATCGTCGCGTCCTGGCTGTGCTACATGGGCTTCTAGGTCGGTCATTTTTCTCTCCTTTAGTGTCCAGCTGGACTGGTGTGTTCTGTGATTATACCAATATAAGACCTTTAAAGATTGTGGAGGAGACCAGAAACGGTCAACATTAACTCTTGGAATAAGCCGATGTCAACACAGTAAACTTAAATCTTATTTCTTGTATACCGGACCAATACTAGATAAGCTAGTACCGATTTATACCAACTTAATACCTATTTAAACCGAGTGATGGCTAATCAGACTCTTATACAATCCAGTCATCCCGATCACGCGGTCGCGCGTATACCTGATGCGGCCGATGTCGGCGGTTCCGCGGGTATCGCAGCACAGTTACGACGCTCAATAGTTGAGGGTGTTTATGGGTTTAGTGACCGTCTACCCGCGGAACGGCATCTTGCCGAAACCTTTGACGTTTCCAGAGGAACGATTCGCGAAGCACTCCGTCGACTCGAAGAACTTGGGATGGTCACACGAGAGATCGGCAGCGGCACCTTTGTTACCTATAGAGAATTTGCCGAACAGACTGCCATCGCCGACGTCACCAGCCCTCTCGAACTGATCGATGTACGCTTTGGCATCGAGCCTCAGATGGTAAGACTAGCAATTGCCAACGCCACGGCGATTGATATCGAACGACTCCGCAAAGCACTTGCTCGAGTGGAATCAACACCGACTGACCCGGAAAAATTCACGCTGGCTGACAGCGAGTTTCACCTGTCACTGGCAGAATGCACGCGCAACCGACTGATGGTCTGGCTCTATCAGCTGATCAATGAAACCCGTACGCACACCCAATGGGCCTCAATGAAGGATACAATTCTGACTTCTGAGCGTATCGCCAAATACAATGCCCAACACCGACAGCTCTACAACGCGATCGCAAGCCGTAATATCGACGCGGCAATTGCAACGATTCACGAACACCTCGAGCGCGCACGCATCGATCTCATCGGCGCGATCCGTAAATAAAGTACAGGTCCACAATATCTTGATGATGTAGGTCAGATTGTACTGCTCGCTTTATTCCAGTCTGGTTTAAACCCAAGAATGATTACATCCTCGGGCATTCGGGAATTGAACAGCCGGTTGTGCCAGTATGTTGCCTGATAGGCAGGGGTGTCGTCGGCCAGCTGCCGTACCGTACAAGGTAAAGTGTAAGCTGCGCTGAACTGGGAAAACGCCAAGGTGCAGAGCCGCTTGGCCAGCAACGCTCGAACCAAAAGACCGCCGGGCTGAAACAACGCGGTTAACTCATCAGAGAACTCGTGTGGCCTCTGATAATGCGTCGCTGAGAGGAATTTAAGACCATTGGCGAATCGATCTGCTGGATCATGGGTCTTCTGCACCAAATATCGAAACCGGCTTGCATCACTTTCTGCCGACTGTCTGTTGATAAGTACAGTGATTGTGGTGGAATAACGGCCATCCTCTTTCAGGCCATCCTCTTTCAGTAGGATACGAGGTTGCATACCATCGCTCGGCCGGCCTTCGCCCCGACGCATGGCGATCTGACGTAAGCGGCATTGCCATCCCAAAAAGCTTTGCTCTAAAGCCTCGGCCTGAGTGTCCATACCAGCTAACTGTGCGTCAATACGCAGTTATTGGCAACAGATCCCGGAACCGCAACGCCGTCTCGAAACTTGCCCCGACGTTCTGTTCCTCGTGTTCTGCGGTTAGACTAGCCCACCTTCAACCCATCTCCGTAGATGAATAGTGCCGCAGCCTGATTTTTTTATCGACATAGACGGTGTGCTTTGTGATGGGCCGAACCTGATTGAAGGTGGACCGCAATCGCTGTCGTTTCTTCGTTCCCAAAGCAGCAGGTTCTTGCTCGTCACCAACACCACAAGAATGTCTGCTTTAGATATTGAATACAAACTCAATGACATCGGCTACAAAATCACTGGCGAAGAAATTTTCCCGGTCTCTCAAGCCACCGTGGAATATGTGAACTCCAAGTACGGTCATGCACACTGCTTCCTGATTGGTGATGAAAATCTTGATTCGCTCTTTCGAAGCCATGGTCACACAGTCACCCGAAACGAAGAACCCGTTGATGCGGTGGTCATCGGGCAGGCGCAATGGGCCCATTTTGGAGAGATCGATATAGCCAGGCGTCTGGTCGAAGCCGGTGCAGAACCGGTGGCGATGCACAAGGATCCCACCTGGCCAGACGGTGGCATCATTCGAATCGGGCTGGGACCTATCGTTGCCGCACTCCAATCGGCAATCTCCGGAAAGATCACACTGATCGGCAAACCTGAAACGGCTTTTTTTGAAATGGCTCTCACACGGGCAGGCTACCAGAGATCAAACACGATCATGATTGGTGACAGCCCTCAGACAGACATCGCTGGCGCGATTAGTGCAGGCCTGAAGACCCTTCAGGTTCGCACGGGTAATGGGGCAGACACCTCCCCGAAGGGCTGTGATTGGGTATTGAACTCCATAGCGGAGTTGCCCCAGTGGTACAGATCCAACTTCAAGAATTGAAGAACAATTGAACGCGTTCCCAGACCGAGTGGACTCAACCGCGGCTACCCAAATACAGACCGACCCCATCATCATGTGCAGGGCCCTGCACAAAGCATACGGCGAACTGGAGGCTGTCTCGGGGCCTCGACCTTGACATCCAGCGCGGCTGCTGTTTTGGCCTGCTAGGGCCCAATGGTGCTGGTAAAACGACTACCTTGCGCATGCTCCTGGGACAGTCGCGGAGAACTTCGGGAGTTCTAAGTATTTTCGGTAAAAGTATTGACAGCAATCTGCGTGAAATCCGACAACGTACAGGTATCGTTCCCCAGGCTGACAACCTCGACCCAGATTTTCAGTGTTTGAAAACCTGCGAATATATGGTCTTCACTTTCGGATCAGATCCTCGTTACTGGAACACCGCATTCCCAAGCTACTTAAACTGGTTGAACTTGATCACCGGGCAAAGGATCGCATTTCAACCCTGTCTGGCGGCATGCAACGCAGACTGATCCTGACCAGAGCGCTGATAAATGACCCCGATCTACTGGTTTTTAACGAACCAACAACGGGCCTTGATCCTCAGGCCCGGCACATGATTTGGTCCCTGATCCATCGGCTAAAACGCAATGGTAAAACCATTTTACTGACCACCCATTACGACGATATCGTCATTGGGGAGCTGCTCTGGTGCGCCAGCAAAAGCCTGGTCAGTGGCTCGGCGATCCTCGCCGTGGCTGCTGTTCTAGGTGCCGTTGCTGACTGGAGGGCTGTACTGGCTTTGCCCGCAACATTTTCTGACCGGATTTTGCTTTGCAGCACCTGCACTCATTATGACCGCACTGGCGAAAGGATATGAGTTCTTTACGTTCTATCTCACATTGGTCATGACGCCCATGTTCATCCTGTGCGGTGTCTTCTATCCCACGGCCAGTCTTCCTGCTCCCATGCAGACGTTCGTTCAGTTTTTGCCGCTCACGCACGCGGTGGCCTTGATCAGACCGCTGGTTGTAGGCCGACCCGTAATAGACGCGTGGCTGCATATCGGTGTACTGGCAGTTTTTGGTATCGTTGGCACCTGGGTCGCCGTAGCGCTGGTCAGACGGCGTCTGGTTTTATGATCAGCCCCCCTAAAATGGTCGTAGCCTTTAAACTAGCACTACTAGACTTGAGCAACCCGAGCCCAGGCCCTTGGCTGAACGCACCTATTCTTCTCTAGACCGTCTGATCTGTGCCGCTGACGACACTCTAGCCGTATTATTTGGTCGTCAAGCCGGTACGAACCGACCTGATCCCGCGGAAGGAATCGTCGAAGGGGACTTGACCCCGACAGAGAAAAATCTGTCTGCACGACTCATGCGGGTTAACCACGTTGGCGAAATCTGTGCCCAGGCTCTGTACCAGAGCCAAGCCCTGACATCGCGTTCAGAAAGGGTGCGAAAAACCTTGAGCCTGGCTGCGCTCGAGGAGCAAGACCATTTGCGCTGGTGTGAGAACCGCATCAATTCCCTTGGCGGACGGAAAAGCCTATTGAACCCAGCCTGGTATCTGGGTTCATTTGTGGTCGGGCTTGCCGCCGGATTTGCTGGAGACCGGATTAACCTGGGATTTCTTAGAGAAACTGAAAAACAGGTTGAAGGCCATCTTCGCTCCCATCTGGATCGCCTACCAGAAAAAGATCTCGCTAGCCGAGCTGTCGTCGACGCCATGAAAGAAGATGAGCAACAACATGGGGAAACTGCACATCAGGCCGGTTCGGCCGACCTACCGATACCCGTAAAATCGCTGATGCGCCTAGCCAGTCGGGTTATGACAGGTACTGCGCACTGGATCTAGTCGCTCCCACACACAGCGCAATCTGATGTCTACCATACTGTCCTGGTCAGTAAAATTACTCGTGGTGATGATTCTGGTTTGCGCCAGCCAATTAAAGGCTGAACCAATCTCAGTAACCGATGACATTGGAAACGTCATCACGCTGTCAGGACCTGTCCATCGAGCAATCAGTCTAGCTCCGGCACTGACGGAAATCGTCTATCACGTTGGCGGCGGTAATAGCCTGGTCGGTACCGTTGAGCACAGCGACTATCCCGCAGCCGCACGCAAGATTCAGCGCATCGGTGCACACGACCGGTTGGATTTTGAGACCATACTGAAACTCCAGCCGGATCTCATACTTGCCTGGGCAAGCGGCAATCCGTCAGATCAGCTGAACCGCCTCGAGAAACTCGGACTGATTGTTTATCGCGCAGAACCCAGCACACTTGAAGGCCTGGCAACCACAATACGGCAGATTGGCAAAGTGGTTGGAAGGGCTCAGGAGGGATTGGCGCGAAGTCAGGAACTACTGATCGAGGCCAATGGGATTAAGCAAGAATTCGGCCATAGAAAAAACCTCACCGTTTTTTATCAGGTCTGGCATGAACCGATCATCACCCTCAATGGCAACCACATCGTCAGTCAGTTGCTCCGTAGTTGCGGTGCAACAAATCTGTTTTCCGACCTTCCGGACATTGCCCCCGTGGTGTCTCTGGAGTCAGTAATCAAACGAAATCCGGAGGTCATCGTTGTTGGCGGAACACCAGATGGTGCGCCTGAGTGGCTGAAAAAGTGGGAGGCCTGGGGTGATATCACTGCAGTCGCCCGCGGACATCTTTTTTCTGTGAGTGCTGATCTGCTACACAGACACTCTCCACGAATTATCCTTGGACTGAGGAAACTTTGTGAGACTCTGGAGCAGGCGCGGCAGTGAAACTAACCGGAGACCATCAGTTCTCTGCCTGGTAATGTAGACGAAGAAACCAAGCTCGTCCCGGCTCACGGTAGTTTGTTGCAGTGGCGTACTTTTCATCTAGAAGGTTATTGACCTCTGTTCTGATGGCCCAGGACCTGTTCAACTCGTACACAAAGTGCCCGTGAACCAGGGCATAGCTATCGAGCTGGGAACTGTTGGCTTTATCGTCGTAACGGCTTCCGTGATACTGCAGGCTCAGTCCATAACGCCACGTCTGATGCTGACGATCTAAATCCAGCTGGACCACTTCCTTCGCACGCCGGGGCAACCTGTTGTTTGTGCTTTTGTCAATGGGATCAGACAACATCAGGCTGGTCACTATCTGCCAATCCTGTAACTGGCCCGCCCATTCGATCTCAACTCCGTCTATTCTGGCTTCATCGACATTGACCGACGCAAAGGTCACAGGGTCATAACCAATTAAATCGTCAATTCTTGTCTCGAAACGACGTATCGCCCACCGGCTCGATCCAGTGTCTCGACTCAACCCGACTTCAAACGATGATGACGTTTCGACATCCAGTGTCGGGGTACCGAACCCCGGATAGTAAAGATCATTAAAACTCGGCGCTTTGAACGCGGTCCCATAACCGATGTTGAGACGATACCCACTTGTCAGATCGAGCGCGTAATCAACATTTCCAGTCGTATGCGTACCAAACTGTTCGTTATCGTCAATTCTTGTACCGGCCACTACATTCTGAGATCCAAAGGCACCTTGCCATTGCAAGAACACGCCCAGATTTGAACGCTCGCTGACATCGTAGGTTACCGAACTGTCAACAGATTCATTAGAGTAGTCTGAACCGACGGTGAGCAAGTGCTGGCCGCCAACAGGCCAGTCTAATTGACCATTTAGCTGATACCGCGTGGTATCAAACTTTCCGTCTGACACACCGTCTGCAAACGTCTCCGAATCATCCAGGCTTCTCCCGAACTGGATGCTACCCAGCCAGCCTGCCTCATCGGCATGTTCCAGCCGAAGATTCAGAACCTGCAGGGTATAGTCCGAGTCGTGGACAACTGACTCTCCAGCCCACGCATTATCAAATGCTGTATTGCCGCTCGCATGCAGCAACGACAAATTCAGATCGTTTTCAGCATCCAGATACTTTGTCCAGCGGACTGTCAGGGAGGTATTGTCGTAGCCATCCTTATCCGGCTGTGCACCGGTCTGACTGTCTATACCATCGGTATTTAAGTAACCCACATTGAAACTGTAGCTGGAGTCTGAACTGAATCCTGTTGACCCTGCACCTACGGTAAACGTGTTGTAAGTCCCGTAACCCGCTTCAGCGTGCGAACTTGTCTTCCCGGCACCATCCTTGGTGAATATCTGGATTACCCCGCCGACCGCTTCGGAACCGTACAGACTGGACCTCGGCCCCCGAACAATCTCAATACGATCGATCTGATTCAGCGGCAAATGTTGAAACGCTGTTGTACCAACTGTTGCCGAATAGAGTTTGACACCATCTATCAGCACCAGAACATGTCCGGAATTGGTTCCGCGCATGAAAATACTGGTATTCTTCCCATAACCGCCATTGCGCGTAAGTTCTATACCCGGCACAGAGGATAAAAGTTCTCCCAGATCCCGCGCTTCGCTATTCTGGATATCTTCACTGCTGATGACAGTGACTGGAGCCAGTATCTGATCAGCTGTTTGTGCGGTTCGCGTCGCTGTGACTACAACTGGCTCAAACGCAAGGACACCTCTCACTACGGTTAAACATAGGACTGCAACTACAAACTTCAGAAGGTAAAAACGGATCACTGTTTGTCTCCGGCACACCACCCGTGTGCTGTTGGGTGGGGGGGTAACCGACCGACTTCAGCAGATGGCCCGCAACCGCCCCACGCGGTTAATTAAAGGGTCCTCTGCAGGCCGGTCTCCGGACTCGTGAGCGAGTGTCTTAAGACACTTCGAACAACGCCTTCCCATGGTTAAAACCACAGTGGCCGTGTGCTGCTCGATATAACTCACCTACCGTTGCGGGGGCAGTGCCGGATTTGCTTGACATGATGCTTACCGGCTTCCCATTTATCTGCGCGGCAAACCGCCGGCACAGAACCTGCAAGGAGTAGCGAACGATAAATAGGAAAAACGCTTAAGTCAATCACTCTCACCCGGGGTAGAACCATATGCCGTCGGCAGTATTGACCATTCGCATGGTGTGGTTATAGACCCGCGAGAGCGTGGCTTCAGTTGCCAGTGTTTCTACTGGACCTGATTCGGCCCGCCCTTCGCCGTACAACAACAACAAATGGTCGCTGAAACGCAATGCAAGATTGATATCGTGCATCACGAGTATCACCACCCCGTTACGGCTGCGCCAGTCGGCGATTAGATTCCCAAGCATAACAACTTGATAATGCATATCAAGGTGATTACTGGGTTCATCCAACAAGAGAACAAGCGGCTCCTGCGTCACCAGGGCGGCCAGATCCGCTCGGCGACGCTCTCCGCCGGAAAGCGATGTCATACTGCGGTCACTCATTTGATCAAGGTCGACCAGTTCAAGTGCCTCCTGGGCCTTCTGAATGTCCTCAACGGACTCTCCTTGAAGGGGATTCAACCAGGGATGACGCCCGGTCAACACCGTATCAAGCACCGATGCAGGAAAGAGGGTCTCATTTTCCTGAAACAGGATACCCAGTCGTTGCGCCCGGGAACGGCGACTGAGATTCATGACCTCCTGGTCATCCAGGATTATCTGGCCACTGACCGGAGTTCTCAAACCAGCCACGGTCTTAAGCAGGGTGGACTTACCTACGCCGTTGCGCCCAAGAACGGACCAGACTTCACCTGGATTGATCCCAAGCGATAGATTCCGACAGACACAGGTATTACTGATCTCGATCGACAGATTTTTCAGAGCCAGAAGACTCATGCCCGACCGCCTGCCCTGTCACGCTGCAGTAAATAGAGAAATACTGGGACACCGATGAATGCTGTGATTACACCAACGGGTAGCTGATTTGGCGCCATGACTGTTCGGGCTGCTGCTTCAGCCAACACCAGAAGCACCCCACCGAGCAATACTGATCCGGGCAGAACCAGTCGGTGATCTGAACCTCCCCAGAGCCGCACCATGTGCGGCACAACAAGACCCACAAAACCGATTGCTCCAGCGAGTGTAACTGCTGATGCTGTCAGCAGCCCCGCCATGAAAAATAATCCCACCCTCAAAAGGGTTGTATTGACTCCAAGAGATTCAGCGCGCAACTCACCCAGCGACAGGAGATTCAAACTGCGCGCAAAACCAAACGCAACCAAAAGCGAGACGATCAATAGTCCCAAGCGGATCCAACCCGGAAAGGTTTCACTGATATCACCCATCAACCAAAACAGCATCCCTCGAACATGAGCGTCTGGGCTGACTGCAAGAATGAAACTGACGACCGCACCCCAGCCAGATGCCAGAACAACACCAGTCAGGAGAAGGCGGGTCGTCGACCAGTCTCCACTCCCCCGTGAAAGCACAAATACCAGAAACATTGAAGCCAGTGCTCCAACTGCGGCAGCGCCTGAGATCCCGGCCACGTGCCAGCCGAGTAAAATTGCGAGCAGAGCAGCGACTGCCGCTCCACCGGAAACACCCAACACATACGGATCTGCCAGTGGATTTCGCAGCAGTATCTGCATGAGCACACCTGCCAGCCCCAGCATTCCGCCAACAACAAATGCGGTAGCAGCACGAGGTAACCGCAATTGAAACACGACCGCGTAGTCGACCGACAAATCTCGTCCCCTAAGACCCTCCACCACACTGGCCCAGTCGATAGACACGCTGCCGGCTGACAATGCAACCGCGAATGCACCGATCGCTAACAGTAAAAGCACAAGCAAGATCCTTGAATTAACCGAGGTTGTGCGTTTAACGGTCGAGGAAGGCATGGGTTGCGGTGAATTAAGCAACAGGGGTGACACTTAGTATAGCCACTCTGAACACACTCTCTTGTGAACCCCTTTTAGTCAGGATCAGACTTGAATTTGACTGTGCCGTAAGAGAATATCGCCCTGCGAGCTGGTCCTAACAGGGTTAAAAGGGAACAAGGCGCACGCTAGAGCGTGTCAACCTTGGCTGTACCCGCAACTGTAGGCGGCGAGCGGCAGACTGTTTACGCCACTGGTCATTGACCGGGAAGGTGAATCTACCGCCGTGATCCGCAAGCCAGGAGACCTGCCAGCAGCACGCGTCGCTCACCTTGTGGCCGGGAAAAGCTTGAGGTGCGGTAATCCGGAACGGCGACGCCGAACAGACCGGAGCAAGCCGTTTTGATGAGCGTGACAATCCGCATCGCAGGAATGTGCCGACAGATTCAGACATCTGGCACCGGCCGATGACCCTGTCTCCAATGGCCACAGCCGCCGTTTTCTCGTGTGTTGTTCACGTCGGCGTCCTGGCTGTATTTGCCCATACAAACCGTCCTCCGGAGTTGACTGAAGAGATTGTCTTTGCCTCGACCCTGCAGGCAACGCTGATTCAGCAAACGCGAGATGCTGGCGAGACCATCGAGCCATCAGAGGCAACAATTGAGACTGTTGAAACAGAGCAGATGGATAAAACCAGTAAGATGAACAAGCACGTTCACGAATCGATCACCACGGTCACCCAGGAAAGAGACCAACTCAAAATCGCCGCTAAAGCCCTGCAGACCTCATTGGCACATGCGACGCAGGACAATCGGTCACTGGCAGAAAACCGCGTTGAACTTCGAACTGAAAACCTGCTTCTTAAACAACAGTTAAGCAAACTGACGTCTATCAATGAAGAATTGGATCGGGTAATTGCGGAACAACATGCCCGAACACTACAACCCCCATCTGACTCACAGGCAGCGCCGGCTTTGCCCACACAACAAGCTTCCAGAAGCACACCGGATACGGGAAATGCTGCGGTTAACCACAAACCCAGACCCGTTGCCGGTAACCCTAAACCACACTATCCACTTCTGGCCCGTAACCGGGGAATCGAGGGTCGCGTTGTGGTCAATGTCTCAATCTCTGCTCAGGGCACAGTCAAAACCATCAGTGTCGGACAAAGCAGCGGATCTCGCCTGCTGGATAAAGCGGCTGTAAAGGCAGTAAAGAAATGGCGCTTTCACCCGGTGTTACACAATGGGAAAGCCATACCGTCTTCCGAAACTGTACCGATAGTTTTCAGATTAGAAGACTCTTAAAGCCGGCAAGTCAGATTGCATTTTCCTGACGCAGGACCTGAATACGATCGTCACTGTAGTGTAAAAGATCGCGTAACACCTGTTCAGTGTGTTCACCCAGCAGTGGCGGTGGGCGCTCATAGACCGGAGGTGTATCTGCGAGTTTCAGTGGACTCCCCACAATCTCAAACCGGTCCGACAGTGGGTGTGCCATTGGCACACGCATTTTCCGATGCCTCACCTGAGGCATAGCCAGCACTTGATCGATGGTGTTGATCGGCCCCCACGGAATCTGGTGACGATCAAGATCTGCTGCCCACTCTTGCGAACTACGCTGTTTTATGATGCACTCAAGTTCGGGTAGCAGTTCTGTACGGTGTTGCACACGGCCCGTATTAGTGGAAAAGCGAGCGTCCCTGGCCAACTCCGGCACGCCCGCTAACTCGCAGAAGCGTTCAAACTGTGTATCGTTCCCGATCGCAATAATAATGTGCCCATCCGACGACTCGAACACCTGGTAAGGCACCACATTGACGTGTGCGTTACCGGCTCTTATCGGGACCTGGTTCGAAATCATGCAGTTCATCGCCTGATTGGCCAACATCGCGACTTGGCAGTCGAGCAGCGCCATATCAATGTACTGACCTTTATGGGTAACTTCCCGACTGAGCAGCGCGGCCTGGATAGCTGAAACCGAGTACAGGCCAGTAACCAGATCCGAAATCGCAACACCCACCTTCTGCGGCCCGGCACCGGGTACACCATCGCGCTCACCGGTGATACTCATGAGACCCCCGGTACCCTGAATCATGAAGTCATAACCGGGCCGTGCTGAATCGGGACCATCCTGACCAAAACCTGTGATAGAGCAGTAGATCAGTCGTTCATTGACCCGGCGCAGCGATTCGTAGTCCAGCTCGTATTTTTTGAGTCCGCCAACTTTAAAGTTCTCTACCAGGACGTCTGATTTCAAAGCCAGGTCCCGTATCACTCTCTGGCCTGATGGATGACTGATATCGATACACACTGACCGTTTACCACGATTCGCCGAGAGATAGTAGCCGGCCTCGGAGGTATCACTATCGTCTGCCGCCTTCAGATACGGTGGCCCCCATCCACGGGTATCGTCACCGGCACCGGGACGTTCAATCTTGATTACCTCTGCACCCAGATCAGCGAGGATCTGCGTACAGGATGGGCCGGCCAGAACCCGACTGAGATCCAGAACCCGGAACTGAGAAAGTGCACCGGCCACCGACATTCAACCGGTAAATGCTTGAATCCCGGTTTGCGTCCGCCCCAGGATCAGCGCATGAACATCGTGAGTACCTTCATAGGTGTTCACAGCTTCCAGGTTCATGACATGCCGGATGACATGATATTCATCAGACACACCGTTCGCCCCGTGCATATCCCGGGCAACACGCGCAATGTCCAGTGCTTTGCCACAATTGTTCCGTTTAAGCATTGAAATTGCGTCAGGCAGCATACGACCCTCGTCAATCAGTCTTCCTACCCGCAGCGCACCATTTAACCCGAGAGCAATATCAGTCTGCATGTCCGCGAGTTTCTTTTGAATCAACTGATTTGCAGCCAGCGGCCGGCCAAATTGCTCGCGCTCCAGTACATAGTTACGTGCTGAGTGCCAGCAGAACTCCGCAGCTCCCATTGATCCCCAGGAGATACCATATCTCGCCCTGTTCAGGCAGCCAAATGGTCCGCTGAGTCCACTTGCGCCGGGAAGAATGTTTTCTTCGGGCACGAAGACATTGTCCATCACAATTTCCCCGGTACTCGATGCGCGCAGGGAAAATTTACCTTCAATTGCAGGCGTAGACAGCCCTTCCATATCGCGATCAAGGATGAATCCCCGAATCGCGCCTTCATCGTCTTTGGCCCAGACAATAAAAACGTCTGCGATGGGTGAGTTCGTGATCCACATTTTTGATCCGACCAGACGATAGCCGCTGTCCACGTGGTGTGCTCGCGTCCTCATGCCGCCAGGATCGGATCCGTGGTCGGGTTCGGTAAGCCCGAAGCACCCTACCCAGTCTCCTGCAGCCAGACGGGGAAGATATTTTTCCTTCTGTTGATCTGATCCGTAGGCGCTTATCGGGTGCATGACCAGGCTGGACTGAACACTCATCATTGACCGGTAACCCGAATCAACGCGTTCCACTTCCCGGGCTATAAGGCCATAACAGACATAGTTAAGTCCAGCACAGCCGTAACCCTGTATGGTCGATCCGAGCATCCCCAGCCCACCCATCTCATAAAAAATGTCTCGATCTACCGTTTCTCGCCGATTCGCTTCAAGAATTCTAGGTTGTAGTCGATCCTGGCAATAACGTGCCACGGTATCCTGGATCATCTGCTCATCATCAGTGAGTAAATCCTGGATCAGCAACGGATCCATCCACTGAAATTCTGCCTTTTGTATATCTTTCATCGATTACACATCTTGCTCTGCTGGAGCAACAGGCACTCTGGTGCCACTTAGTATTCTAGCCACCTTAACTGACGACCGGGCAAACTCAATCACTACGACTACAGTGTTGTGCTGAGAGGTAATCCAGACCTATCTCGAAGATCAGTATAATCGGTTATCTCGATATTCAATCTCCAATTACTTCAAGCGTCGCCATCTATTCGTAAGCATGCAGACTATTATTGATCAGATCTGGCCTTTATTTCAGGTTGTACTGGTAGACCTGGTTCTGGCCGGTGACAACGCTATTGTTGTGGCACTCGCAGCTGCCGGAGTACCCGCTGCAGCGCGGCAGAGGGTCATATTTATCGGAATAGCAGGTGCCGCAATCACCCGCATTCTGTTCGCCCTGATCACAGTAAAACTTCTCCACTTCCCTGGCCTACTCCTTGTCGGTGGCTTGCTGCTGCTCTGGGTATGCTGGAATTTGTGGCAAGATCTTAGGACCAGTGGATCGCGTGTAGATGATCAAAATGTGAAGCGCGAGACCAAGTCGGTGCGCCAGGCAATTATCCTGATCATCATAGCCGATGTGTCAATGTCACTGGACAACGTGCTGGCAGTCGCCGGCGTGGCTCGAGATAACACCGTCGTTCTGATTATCGGCCTTACCTTGTCGGTGGCACTGATGATGTGCGCGGCAACAGTAATCGCGCGACTTCTGCAGAAACAGCGGTGGATTGCTTATGCCGGGCTTGCGATAATACTCTATGTTGCAATAACCATGATTTGGAGTGAGGTGGGCGAGATCCCGGAGATCTTCACACACTATTTTTCCCGTGAAAACCTGTGAACCTATACTCTGTGCCAGAATCTTTTCGGTTCTGGTTATCATGTTTTTACTCCTTGGACCCCATGGCGCCATGGGTGACGAACTCCGGGATGCGGTAAAAGCCTACGACAATCACGACTACCAGACCGCCGTACGAATCTGGCGATCCTACGCTGCAAAAGGTGACATTCAGGCTCAATATTTTCTAGGTGTCGCGTATCACAAAGGGCATGGTGTCAAAAAAAGTCTCAACCAGACGATCGCCTGGTTCCGTAAAGCAGCGCAAGGCGGGCATCCTACCGCCATGTTCAATATGGGGTATGCGCACTGGTTTGGAATAGGCGTCCGGCAGAACCTGGGTCGGGCCGTGGACTGGTGGAAGAAATCTGCAAAGAAAGGCGAAGCGGCAGCCCAGTATAATCTGGCACGTTGCTACCTTTCAGGCAAAGGCACAGGACGGGATTTACGAGAAGCATATTACTGGATCAACCTGGCTGCCGCACAGAAATACCCGGGCGCTGACAAAGACGTTTTGATCATCCAACAGGAAGCCAAACGCTCCGGTCTTACACTGACGGAGTTGTCCAAGGACACTACAGCCCAGGATTCGACGGCACCAGATTCAATCAACCCAGCCAGCAAGTCCGGCTTCAATGCGGCAACGGTCGGGACTCGTGGCGCTGTTGTTCACTTATCCAAACCATCGTCCAGCGCTATCACAAAACTTTCCAGCGGCACACCGATCAAGGTGATCAGTACCCGCGCCAAGTGGTCCCAAGTAAAAATTCCAGTGGCTATCAATGTCTGGGTTTTCGGCGCACTGATTGCCCAAAATGGCGACACAGCCCGGGTTCTCGGTGAAGGGGTTCGAGCCCGGACACGACCATCAACCCAAAGCGGTTCGAGCGTTATTGGAAACTTCGAAAAAGGTGAGTACGTGCGTGTACTCAACACCTCCGGAGACTGGAAAAGGGTTACAGCACCCCGCACGATGCGTGCATGGATACTGTCAGAGAAACTCGAGATTCACCCGTCTGTTACCGATAAATGGCTCGATCGGTGGCAAAGTGCTACGGCCCGGCTTAATTCGGGTGAAACGACTGAAAATACCGCTATCGATATCTCACCTTCTTCAGACAGCAGCCAGACCAGCGCACTCTTCCGAGCCGCCCTGGTCACCCAGCCCAATGCCCATGTTCTGAGTCGACCAGACGCCAGTGGCACTGTAATCGCCTTACTCGACCCCAATACGCCGATCAAAATAATCGGCAGCAAGGGAAACTGGAAGATGATTCAGTCACCCGATGGACTCGACGTGTGGGTCTGGGGCAAGTTTATTGACGAGCGGGGTGCTGCTGCAATAATTAACCGCAACCGCGTACGCATCCGATCCCGCCCCAGCACGACTGGAGAATCGGACGTACTTGGTGTACTGGATAGCGGCACAAAAGTTACCGTTGTCTCACGCAAAGGCGACTGGGCCAGGCTTCGTATCTTCGGTGCCGTCTCGGGCTGGATAGACAGCGCCCAGGTGATGACCCTGCCGACCGTCTCCGACGACTGGCGAGCACGATGGGCATCTGCTCAGGCCCTTTCAACCCGTTGACAGACCCGCTCGACCCCTGTTTTTGCAGCGCATACCTTTGTACTCCTGTAGAGAGGCTGATTCATTGTTTCGACGCACACTTAACTGTTGTCCGACCTTGAGAATGTTAGCCTTAGTTGCGCTCTGGGGAATTTCTTTTTCGCCTTCGAACGCTGCTGACCCATTCGATGTCGGGACGATTAACCTGCTCATTAAGAACGGTGAGCTAAGCCTTGCGCTCGAGAAAGTTGATCAATGGCTCGGCCTCCAGCCCAATGCCACCGTACCTCTGTTCCTGAAAGCCCGCATCCTGACAACTGATGGAAAAAACGATCAGGCTGTTACAGTCTACGAAAAACTGCTTGAAGTTGAACCTGATCTACCAGAGGCATACAACAACCTTGGGTTGATCTATGCCGCTGGGGGTGAACCTGAAAAAGCAACAAAGTATTTCCAACTGGGACTTCAAACCGACCCTGTCTATGCAACGCTGTACCAGAATCTAAGCACTCTCTACGCAGCCCGGGCCATCTCAGCATATCGCAAGGCTTTGCTGGGCACAGAGTCAGATAAGTCCTCCGGTGATTCCCGGACACCGGATCTGTTGCCTCTTGACACACTACGCAAGCGCTAACGGTGCCCTTTACCTTGATAAAACACCGCCTACGTGAGTGTTGTTTCACGATCGGAATATTTACGGTCAGCATCATGGGAGCACTGCTGATTCAAAGCATGGCGTCGGCTGCAAAACCGGCAACAAGCGCCTACGAGGCTGAGCTAATCAGTAGCGTCCGTCAACTTGTATTGGGTCAACATGTAGCGGCACAACGGCACCTGTCGACGCTCACCCAGAAGTATCCGCAAAGCCGATTGGGGCGTCTTGTTCATGCTGACGTTCTCGCAGCACAGGCGGGTCTGTCCAAACAGATAGACGATTACGCGCCTGCAAAAGATCTGGCTATCATCGCCAAGCTCCGAGAACAGCTAAAGAATCGCTGGGATTACGTCCACAGTCAGGGACCAAATCGCGAAGGGCAAGTGCCCGCCCGGTTGCTGTATGCAGGTCATCCGGGCCATCAGCTGATTTATATCGATGTCCCCGCATCGAGGTTATACCTTTTCGAATACCTCAATGACAGACCTGTTGCGGTGCAAGATTACTATGTATCCATCGGTCATCAAGGAGCCGGAAAAGAACAGGAAGGCGATCGACGGACTCCTATTGGGATCTATCATACAACCGGCTACATACCCGGCCAGAGTCTTCACGAGCGCTACGGTTATGGAGCATTGCCGATCAACTATCCCAACAGTCTTGACAAGTCCCGCGCCAGAAGCGGCCACGGCATTTGGCTGCACGGTACTGAGCCTGGCTGGATTAACCGTTCACCACTGGCAACCGACGGCTGTGTGTCGTTGTCAAACCTGGATTTTGAATCACTGTACAAGCAACTGGGAAAACATAGCCAGACCCGTGTGATCATTGACGATAAACCCGCATGGATGCCTTTCGGAGATTTAGCCGGTATGCGAGAACAACCGCTTGGCAAATTGCTTGATTGGACAGCAGCGTGGAAGCGCGTAGACAAAAAGGCACTGTTGGAATTCTATGCCAGTTCAGCTTCTCCTTCCGTATCTGAGAAACTGATCGACAGTTCTTCAGTGATCAATCCACAACCTGAGCTCTACAGTTACCCTGGTGAAACCGATCACTTGCTAGCGGTTTTCAGAATTCAGACGACAACCGGGCCGGCACAGACGCTCGAACAACACTGGAAACGCCAGAACAACAGCTGGAAGATCGTTCTCGAAACGCAGATCGATCCGCTTTAGTCACACCGTTAAGAAGACTCTTTCCGTCAGAACAACAGGCTTTAACGCCAATCAGACGGCACAACAACATGTTTGAGGCTCATTCCATTCCGGTAACGCCTGATGTTTTCGGCCACGAACTGAACCGCAGTCGCTGGATTGGTCAAACTGGCCGCATGAGGCGTAACAGTCACATTCGGATGCCTCCAGAACGGGTGTGGCTTGGGCAATGGCTCGGTTTCAAATACGTCAAGTGCCGCACCACTGATATGCCCCTTATCGAGCGCACTGAGCAAATCTTTCTCGCGGATAAGGCCTCCGCGTCCGGCATTGATAACACAGGCACCACTGGGCAACTGAGCAAGCGTCCCACGGTTTAGAATATGCCGTGTCGCCTCATCCAATGGCAGCAGCATAACCAGAATCTGTGTATCACTAAGAAAATCCGATAACTCAAGCTCACCAACGTAGCTTCGTACACCAGGCAGGTTTTTGCGAGATCGACTCCACCCAGTTACCCGGTAGTTCATCTTTGTAAGCACCGCTGCTGCGGCCTCACCTAGAACTCCCAACCCCATTATCCCGATTGTCACATCGCCAGCGGTGATCTGTGGCAAAACCCGCCACTGGGTTTTTTGCTGCTGTACATCATATTCGTGCATGCGCCGATGAAACCGTATTACGTTGTAGACGACATACTCCACCATCCCCGCTGTCAACACAGGCTCAACCATGCGGACCACTGGAACACCCGCTGGTAGTGTCGTACAGCTCAGTAGATGGTCTATGCCCGCACCCACAGAGAAGATCACCTGTAGATTGTGCAAACCATCGAACAGGCAAGATGGCGGTTTCCACAACAGCGCATAACGAATCTGATCGGGATCACCCAGTTCGGGCCAGATCCTGACTGGCACATCAGACAAGGCGCTCTTCAGTGCTGCTGCCCACGTTGGTGCTCTTTCGGAGTCAATATGTAGCAGTAGTGTCTCGGTTTCGTTCATGTGATTCAAAAACTAACAGCTTGTGAAATTATTCGGTCGTCAGGAAACATGGAGTATAGGGTCAGCCATTTTCAAGCAGATCGGGCTGTTCAGCAACGTTGTACCCACCATCCACAGACCCGTTGAGGGATATGATCCCTTAAAATGCAGCTAAAGTAACCTTTGAGTCTCTAAACGTCATGTCCTCCACTTTGGAATTTGCCCGGACTCTGATCCGACAAGCGTCTGTTACACCTGAGGATGCGGGGTGCCAGGATCTGATCGCCGAAGCACTACAGCCCGCAGGCTTCAAGCCTGATTTTCTAACCTATGGTGAGGTGCGGAATGTATGGCTCCGCCGTGGCCAGGTTCATCCGTTGCTGGTGTTCGCCGGACATACCGACGTAGTTCCCACAGGACCAATCGAAAAGTGGCATCATCCGCCTTTTGACGCGGTCGTCCAGGACAACATACTGCATGGTCGGGGTGCTGCCGATATGAAAGGCAGCCTGGCAGCCATGGTCACAGGCTGCCTGCAATTTGTAGCCAATCACCCGGATCATCGAGGCTCGATCGCTCTACTCCTAACCAGTGACGAAGAGGGCCCTGCTGTCAATGGCACAGTCAAGGTTGTCGAGGTGTTGTGTAATCGGAAAGAAATTATCGACTGGTGTATTGTGGGTGAGCCAACCAGCCGGGAACAGACCGGCGATGTTATCAAGAACGGCCGCCGCGGATCACTTGGGGGGAAACTGACCATACACGGCGTTCAAGGCCATGTCGCTTATCCGCATCTGGCGGACAACCCGATTCATCGAGCCGCAGATATTGTGACCCGCCTCGCCACACAAACATGGGATGAGGGTAATGAATTCTTTCCGCCCACGACCTTTCAGGTCTCTAACCTGAACAGTGGCACTGGTGCCACTAATGTCATCCCTGGGCAGGCAGAAATAGACTTCAATTTCCGGTATTCACCAGAGTCAACTGTTGAGTCCATTAAAAAGCGTGTTAACGCACTTTGCCAACAGGTATGGACTAACTATGAGATCGACTGGTCCAAGCCCAACTTACCTTTTCAAACTCAGTCGGGCGAACTTGTAGACGCCGTATCTGCAGCAATTTATGCGGTCACTGGCCTCACGACTGAACTGTCAACTGAAGGGGGCACCTCGGATGGTCGCTTCATCGCAACCACCGGGGCACAAGTCATTGAACTGGGACCCGTGAACCGGACCATTCACCAGATCGATGAGCAGGTGGCTGTCGCTGATCTGGATAAACTTGCCAGTATTTACCAGAAACTTCTGGAAAATCTTTTGCTCTGAGTATCGTTCGCGACCCTGACTGGTTGTTTCAGGCTTTCGCAAATTTGTTGGCCAACGCGATCAAGTGCACGCCCGTCGGCGGGATCATTTCGGCACGATGCACTCAGTTAAACGACAAGACGTGCTTCTCTGTCTCGGACAGTGGCCCTGGAATTGACCCGGCAATCAGGATCGAGTGTTCGAAAGATTCTACCGTCAGGAACTAAGTCGTTCCCTACCTGGCAATGGTCTGGGCCTTAGCCTGGTACGAGCAGTAGCCGATCTGCATGCAGCTCACATAGAGCTTACCAACTCCAACCCTGGCCTCAACATCCAAGTCACACTACCGAATACGCCACCAGATTAAACTTCAGTTCACTCTGATCCTTTAACTTCAGCATAAGCCTGCCGTATCGTTATATCTGTTTGTCCAAAAAGTACTTTACGTGACTCGTCGGAGGCGACATTACCAGGGTTAATCGTTTTTGCTTCATCATAGGCACGAACAACACCAGGTCGTCTACCGATGGTTTGATACCAACGTTTCACTTCCGGAAAGCGATCAATATCAGTTTTGTGCCACTCGTAACGATTCACCCACGGATAAACTGCTATATCCGCAATAGAGTATGAACCGGCGATGTAATCCCGATCGATCAGTCGACGGTTCAGCACTGCATAGAGCCTCAGTGTTTCGTCACTGTAGCGTTTTATCGCGTAAGGTACGTCTTCAGGGGTATACCGGTTAAAGTGGTGGTTCTGCCCGAGCATAGGCCCAAGACCGCCCATCTGCCACATTAACCATTCAATAGTCTGTACCCGCAATCGCTTGTCTGCCGGCAGAAACTGCCCGCATTTCTCCGCTAGGTACAACAGGATCGCACCAGATTCAAACACTGAGATCGAATCTCCACCACCTTCAGGTTCATGATCAACGATGGCAGGTATACGGTTGTTTGGTGATACAGATAAAAATTCCGGGTCAAACTGATCTCCCTTACCAATGTTGATTGGAAACAATCGATACTCCAGTCCAATTTCCTGCAGCAGAACAGTTATCTTCAGTCCATTAGGCGTTGGCCAGTAATAAAGATCAATCATTTAATCCCCACCCGTTAATCAAGTGAAACATTTGTATACGCAAAGGCACACTTTGACACAACTCATCATCGACCGTCATCTTCTCGATACGGCACAATGTGGATGAAGACGAACTCGTCCGTTATACTCTCCTCCGGAAACATGTGTGCGGTAGGAGGAGCAATCTTACGAGTGGCAAAAGAAGAACATATTGAAATGGAAGGCAAGGTGCTCGAAACCCTGCCAAACACCCAGTTTCGGGTTGAACTAGATAATGGGCACGTTGTTCATGCCCACATTTCCGGGAAAATGCGAAAAAACTATATTCGAATCCTGCGTGGGGACCGTGTTACTGTCCAGCTCACCCCTTATGATCTATCCAAAGGTCGAATAACCTACCGTGCCCGCTGACGCACAGTGCAATCTCAGATGGCTCTGGACTGATTTACAGATTCCATACTGACCGATTCATCAATACGTTACCTTTTTAGCTATGGCAACACTTCCGTGGTGGGGATACATCCTGATCGTGCTGGCAACGACCCACCTGACGATCATTTCGGTAACGCTGTTCCTGCACCGCAACCAGGCACATCGAGCGTTTTCACTCCACAAGGTGGTCAGTCATTTCTTCCGCGGCTGGTTATGGCTAACAGCAGGTATTGTCACACGACAGTGGGTCGCGGTTCATCGCAAACACCATGCTACAGTTGAAACAAACGATGATCCTCACAGTCCGCAGATACTGGGTGTTCACCGCGTGTTGTGGCTTGGCCTATTTCTCTACCGAAAGGCCGCAGCCGACCGCGAAACTCTGAACAAATACGGAAGCGGTACACCGGATGACTGGATCGAAAGAAATATCTATACGCGTTTCCCCAATACCGGTATCACCCTGCTGCTGATCCTGGAACTTCTTGCATTTGGGCCACTTGCCGGAACGTTGGTATGGCTGGCCCAGATGGTCTGGATTCCTTTCTGGGCTGCCGGAGTCATCAATGGTCTCGGCCACTTCCTGGGTTATCGAAACTACGAACTGGGGGATGCAAGTCGAAACATCGTCCCCTGGGGCATTCTGATTGGCGGAGAGGAACTGCATAACAATCATCATGCATTTGCGGGATCCGCTCGCTTTTCGGCAAACCCCTGGGAAATAGATCTCGGGTGGCTCTACATCAGAATACTTGAATACCTCAGCCTCGCAAAAGCACCCAAGCAACCACCGGTGCTGATTACACGGTCAGAGACAACTCACTGTGATATCGAAACCCTTCGCGCGTTGATCGGTAACCGATTCGAGATCATGGCTGACTACGCGCGTGAGGTCGTGACTACCGTGTGCCAAGACGAAGCCCATGCAATCCGAAACATCAGTCGGTCCAAGTTCAGGCTCTTCCGAAGAGCGTCAAAACTGATTCTACGTGAAAAAACCAGATTGAACTCCCGCGCTCAGGAAAAACTCACTCATGCTCTGACCCTGTCGCCACGAATCAGCACTGTGTACGAGGCAAAACTTCGGCTCCAGGAAATCTGGCAACGTTCCTCAGCATCGAGTGAGATACTGATTCAGCAGTTGAACGACTGGTGCCGACATGCTGAATCATCAGGTATTCGCTCACTCGAACTATTTGCAGAAAAGCTCAAGGGATACCGGCTACTGCTCAACTGATCCTTCGTTTGGGATCGGATTTAAAAAGCCCTCGCGAGGAGGGCTTTGGCGCGAGTCGAAAACAACAAATCTACTTGATCTTACCTTCTTTGTAGATCACGTGTTTACGCACAACCGGATCATACTTCTTAATTTCCATCTTATCTGGTGTTGTCCGCTTATTTTTGGTCGTCGTGTAAAAGTGACCCGTGCCAGCTGATGATGTCAGTCGAATCTTGTCTCTCATGCCTGTTTCTCCCTGAGCCTGATGCCCTCAGTATACTATTATCAAACTCGTTCACCGCGAGCGCGAAGGTCTTTAAGCACTGAATCAATGCCCTTCTTGTCGATAATCCGCAGTCCCTTGTGAGACACGCGAAGCCGTACCCAACGCTTTTCACTTTCGACCCAAAATCGCCGATCATGAATATTCGGCTTAAAAGTACGCTTCGTTCTGTTGTTTGCGTGGGAAACATTGTTGCCGGACACTGTCCGCTTTCCCGTAATCTGGCACACTCTAGCCATTGACCTGTTGCTCTTTTCTGGTATTCAAGGGGGGGGATTTATACCAGAAATCGGCTTTCCCTGAAAGTCCGGCCAAAAACCAGGCTATTGGGGCACAACAGGCCATTATCAGCAGACACCTTGTTTCCCGACCAATCTACAACCGTTAGACTTCCGCTTATGAGCGCTATTGATGGCACGAACATTGTAGTTGGAATTACCGGCGGGATCGCAGCCTATAAAAGCGTGGAGCTGACCCGCAGGCTGCGAGATGCCGGGGCCGACGTTCGCGTCGTTGTAACCCCCGCAGGCAAGGCGTTTATCACACCTCTAACTCTCCAGGCGACCAGCGGAAATCCAGTACACGATTCCCTGCTGGATGCCAGTGCAGAAGCTGGGATGGGACACATCGAATTGGCCCGGTGGGCGGATCAGATCATTGTTGCGCCGGCAAGCGCTGACTTCATCGCGCGCTTAGCGACTGGCCTTGCCGATACTCTGCTTAGTACTCTGTGCTTGGCATCGGAAGCACCGATTACCATTGCGCCGGCAATGAATCATGTGATGTGGGAAAAGACGGCCACCCAGCGGAATGTGGACACCCTGCGTACCTGGAACGTCACCGTCCTTGATCCAGGAACAGGCCCACAGGCCTGTGGTGAAGTTGGCCCCGGCCGTATGCAGGAGCCAGAAGTGATCATCGAGCATCTGGAGCAGAGTCGATCTCCCGGCAGCCTTGATGGTGTCCAAGTTATGGTGACTGCCGGCCCCACTTGGGAAGCTCTGGACCCAGTGCGGGCCTTGACGAATCACAGTTCTGGAAAAATGGGTTATGCAGTGGCAACTGCCGCTCGAATCGCAGGCGCTTCAGTCACACTGATTAGCGGTCCGACTGCATTGACACCACCAGTGGGTGTTCAGGTCGAAAATGTTGTTTCTGCACAGGAAATGCTGGTCGCCGTTGAATTAAAAATTGATTCAACTGATATCCTGATCTGTGCTGCGGCCGTTGCAGATTACCGCCCCGCGGAAAGCATGCCCCAGAAAATAAAAAAGGACGCGTACGAGATGACAATCAAGCTCGTTCGCAACCCCGATATACTCGCTTCAATGGCCGCTCGACCGTCACCTCCCTTCATCGTCGGCTTCGCAGCTGAAACGGAACGAGCCATCGACAACGCTCGCGATAAACTCAAACGTAAGAACGTCGACCTAATGGTTGCAAATCTTGTAGAAGGCAAAGACAAGCCATTCGGGAGCGATCAAAACGCCCTTATTCTCGTTGACCGGGATACAGAAACCGACTTGGGCCAGGACACTAAGGTCAAACTGGCAGCAAATCTGATTGACCAAATTGCAAAACGTTTTTATGCAAAAGATCCAGCTGAAAGTACTTGATCCTCGTTTTGCTGAGACATTCGGGCTACCCGCCTACGCAACAGACGGCTCTGCTGCTATGGATATCAGGGCCTGTCTTGATAAAACCCTGACGATTAAACCCGGTGGTTGTGAACTGATACCAACGGGCTTCGCCGTTCACATCGCTGACCCCAATGTCTGTGCAGTGCTACTGCCGCGGTCCGGTCTGGGTCACAAACACGGTATCGTTCTGGGTAATCTAGTGGGATTGATCGACAGCGATTACCAGGGTGAAGTCAAAGTGTCTTGCTGGAATCGTGGTTCATCGGATTTCCAGATCGAACCGGGGGATCGAATTGCCCAGATGACGTTCCTACCCGTCGTCAAAGTTGTTTTCGAAGTCGTTGATTCCTTTGAACAAAGTGATCGGCACGATGGTGGTTTCGGGCATACCGGAACTGCGTGATTACAGATCTCGCGATACGCCGGACAGTCCGGACTTCGACTGTACAGGCACTGTAACCGTACCCAACCGACCGTCAAACCAGTCGAACAGAGCTGAAGATGGCTGAAGCCACTTTCGATGTTGTCGTCATCGGTGCCGGACCGGCCGGCTACATTTGCGCCATACGCTGCGCCCAGCTCGGCTTGCGTACTGCGTGTGTTGATCAACGGGTAAACAACGGGGGCGAACCTGCACCCGGCGGGACTTGCCTCAATGTGGGTTGCATTCCATCCAAAGCACTACTGGACAGCTCGTTGCATGTTGAACAACTGCACCAGGATTTTACCAAGCACGGTATTTTTGTTGACACGGTAGAACTGGACATTCCACAGATGATGGACCGCAAAGACAGGATTGTCGCTGAACTGACTGATGGGATCGGCATGCTCTTTAAGGCCAACGGCGTGACTGCAATTCACGGGTATGGCAAGCTTCTAACCGAGCACCACGTCGAAGTCACACTGGTAGCAGGCGGGCAAACACCCGACATTCTAAGCAGCAGACATGTGGTCATCGCGACAGGATCTGAGCCGATGTCCCTGCCCGGCCTACCCTTTGACGGTGAACACATCATTGATTCTTCTGCTGCACTGTCACTTCCTTCAGTTCCCAAGGTACTGGGCGTTATCGGTGCCGGTGTTGTCGGTCTTGAACTCGGTAGCGTCTGGCGCCGACTGGGTGCGAAGGTGACGATCCTCGAAGCGACAGAAAATTTATTACCTGCAGCTGACCTACAGATCGCACGTGAAGCCCTGCGCCAGTTCAAGAAACAGAATCTAAATATTCAACTGGATTGCCGAGTAACAGGTGCGACCGCAATGAATAATGGTTGTGAGGTAGTCTATATTCAGGGGGAACATGAACTGAAACTTACGGTCGACAAACTGGTTGTCGCGATAGGCCGCCAGCCAAACACGGATGACCTTTTCGATCCGGCGACTGGCCTGACACTCGATAGTCGCGGTTTTATCGAAGTCGATGAAAACTGCCTGACAGGTGAACACAATGTCTGGGCAATCGGCGACTCAGTCCGCGGCCCCATGCTCGCCCACAAGGCCTCTGAAGAAGGTGTGGCTGTGGCAGAGCAAATTGCGACCGGTCAAGGCCACGTTGACCTCAATGTGATTCCTTGGATCATCTACACCGACCCGGAATTAGCCTGGGTGGGCTTAACCGAGGCCAATCTCAAACAAACTGAACGGTCTTATTCGAAAGGATTGTTCCCGTTTGCGGCAACCGGACGCGCCAAAGCCCAAGGCAATACCGAAGGTTTCGTTAAAATCCTCTCGGATAGCGCTACTGACCAGATTCTAGGAATACATATGATTGGTTCACATATTTCTGAATTGATAGGGGAAGCAGTGCTTGCGATGAAGGCGAAAATTACAGCTACTGACCTGTCGAAAACCATACATGCGCACCCAACCCTGTCAGAAGCAATCCACGAAGCCGCCCTGGCAACACACGGCCGCGCGATACATATCACCAATCGTTAGATTGATGGGTTCACACCACCGCGACCGAGCCGTCTGAACGCGGATCGCTGGCGCCTTCTATCAGTCCGTCGGGGTGTAACACAATTGCGCCCGCATGGCCCATGGTATCGTCATAAGGACCGATCACCTCCAGTTCGTGACCGACAGACAACAGCCGATCAAGAACCTCGGCTGGAAATCTGTTTTCTATTCGGACATTTGTGACCTCACTACCCCAGGTCCTCCCCAGAAGCCAACGCGGGGCGCTGATAGCCTGCCCAATACCCTGCCCATACCATTCATAACGGGAAAGAATCATCGCCTGGGTCTGTGGTTGTCCGTCCCCGCCCATGCTCCCATAGGCCACAACACGGCCGTCGGACAGATGCGCAAGCGCCGGTTGAATTGTGTGAAACGGACGCCGGAAGGGCTTCAAACAGTTGTGGTGCCCAGAATCCAATGAAAAACTCGACCCCCGGTTTTGCCAGGTGATGCCTGTTTGTGGCAGCACAACGCCGGAACCAAATTCCCAATAAAGACTCTGTATGAAACTGACTACCCGGCCCTCAGCATCGGCAGCCCCTAACCAGACAGTATCGCCACCGTCCTCCTTGGCAGGCCATGGGGCTGCATGGTCCCAATTTACTGTTGCAGCGTTACGGTCGAGCAAAGAATCAGACAGCAATTGGTAAGGGTCGACAGTCATGTGCTCAGGATCTGTCAGATAGCGATCCCGGTACATAAACGCTCTTTTTGTCGACTCCAGCAAACCGTGTATATATTCAAAACAATCTGCATACTCAACTCTCAGCCTTGCAAATATTCCTAGCAGCATCAGCGATGAGATGCCTTGGGTCGGTGGCGGCATATTGAACAACACTGTCTCACCCAGTCTCAGCTGCAAAGGGTCTACTTGAATGGGTTGATGCCGATTAAGATCTGCCCATCGAAGCGGACTGCCCACCCGTTCCAGGTCTTCGGCAATATCGTGCGACAGCTCGCCCGTATAAAAATCATCGAAACCCCTGGTCGCAAGCCGTTCAAGTGTTTGTGCCAGTTGTGGCTGGCAAAACCTTTCTCCAGGATTCAGGGTCGAGCCATTACCCATAAATAGATTGCTGAAACCTTCAACAGATTCCAACTCATCCCGCTTAAGGCGCGCATTGCTCGCGAGCGTATCCGTTGCCGAAAATCCAGCTCTGGCATAGTAAATGGCGTCCTCAAACAAGCGCGTCAATGGCAGTTCCCCACCACAGTGCCTGCTACTCCATTCATAGGCCTTTCCCCAGCCTGATACGGCACCGGCAACTGTCGACGCAGCCTTGGGTCCACGAGCGGGCATGCGCTCATATCCTGACGCCCGATACCACTCAACATCGGCAAGCTTCGCAGCAGCACCACAGGCATCAAACCCAACTGGCTGGATACCTCGACCCGGGTGTATAAGCCAAAAATTATCGCCCCCCAACCCGTTCATGTGCGGGTAAACCACTGCGATGCAAGCCGCCGCTGCAATCATCGCTTCGATTGCGTTACCGCCATCAGCCAGCACTCGCCCGCCCGCCTGTGCTGCCAGGTGATGAGGCGCTGTCACTGCGCCGCCAAATCCTGAATAACCTTGTTCAATAATCATAATGAAATTGGCCGACCGCCTGAATGACACCAAGAATCACAGAACGAACCACGTAATTCAATCAATCTCGATCTGTTTTCAGCCTAGATAGTAACTTCTTATGACGCCTCATCCTGCATTCTGGCTTCATTTACACAAAAATGTTATACTCAACTTGTTGTAGTGTGTGACATGCATGCGTTAACAAATACTTCTTGTCGGCTGACAAAGAGATCTCTGTTCAGTAACCGGCCGGCTTTAAAGACAGTCTTAAATCAACTCAAGGTCAGGAATGGCGGACATAAAGACAATACACAGAAAAGGCGAAGCACCCATAGTGCTAGATCTCGAAAATTTTGCCCACCTCGAATATGGTATGCTCGAAATCGAGAAAGCTGACCTGCCCAGCGGTGGCTCCAACGGTCGTTGCTACAAGTATGTCGTTGCTAATTCAGTGTCCACAGTAACCGGCTACCGCCAGGGCACCAAGAAAGAAGTATCGAGCTATGTCTCAACCCTGATCACTGATCTGAACATTCGCACCATCCCCAAGAAGAAACTCTGATCGTTGCTCCGATTTTGTTACAGGATCTGGATTATCAGACTAAGACATTTTTTCGTAAAAAAACCTAGCTTCCCTAATCGGGCATTCGGTGTCTGTAGGCCCAGAAAGCCGCCACAAATACCAGGCAACAAAGTTAGCCGTCGAGAGTTCATGCTCACTATACCGCCCCGGTGAATAGCGGCTTGAATTCACACCTTTCTGATTATCATTAATGATCTTTGTATCTTGGATCGTGGTCACGTCCCACATCCATTTCAGATGCTCGAGATCGTAGTCAACGCCTTCTTTCGCATCTTCACGTACCAGCCAGGACACCATAACTTCCGTAAATTCGGGAGTCTTCGGTGTAAATCGAAAGGTGGTTGCATGATCATTTGTGACATACAAATATGAGAGTGCCCCAATAAAAGTGGCGGTTTCAGCGCCATCGTACTCCTCAAACTCACCCAGTAATGGACCTGCCGGGCTGCCATCACGGGTCAATGTCCTATAACCTTCCTGTATGGGAAGCCGCCAGACCTGGTGGGGCTGAATAGGCAATGGGAAATGTTCCATACCAGCCTTTCGACCCTTACTCCTTGCGACTTCCGCGAACTGTTTGGTCATTGCCTCATAGGCTTTGGAACCACGTTCACCCGCACGGACATAGTCGTTAACTTGGCTGTATTGCGGATGAGAGGGCAGACAGTGGTAGCACTCACGAAAATTTTCTACTGCAAGCTTCCAGTTCGCATTGGTCGGATAAACCTCCCGATGGGCAACTTTGGTCTGTGCCAAACCATGCGGTTTGAGATAAGGCAACAGGTTGCGCCTGATCTGATCAAACTCCGCGTTGCCTTGTGACGCTAGACTTATAAATATAAGACCCTCCAGGACTTCGACCTGACAGCGATGCAGCCCGTGTTGCGAATGATCAAAATCATCTGCCATATGCCGAGCCGAAATTAGTTTGCCATCAAGGTCGTAGGCCCAGGCATGATAAGGACAGACAAAACGCCGGATATTACCGTTCTTTTTCAAACAGATCTGGGATCCTCGGTGACGGCAGACGTTAAAAAATGCCCGCAATTGTTGATCGAACCCGCGAACGATAATGATGGACTCTTCACCAATTTCATAAGTGAGGAAGTCACCAGGTTCCGGCAGTTCTGACTCGTGTTCAACGTATAACCACTGAGGAGACAAGACCTGCTGGAACTCCAATTGATAGATTTCTGGACTGCGATAAAATGCCTGCTCCAGCGTCCAGCCGGATTGCTGACGCCTGATCAGCCCATCAATGTCTGATTGAAACATGGCGGAGGTCGTCAATTTCAGTCAAATTTACCGAAATACCAGGTTATTAGTGTGCCAGGCACAGGTCCCAAACCCATCTAAAATCATAGCTTGTCCACGTTTGGGCCAATCAGTTCGCGCTCGAAATGATTGAGTTCATCGGCAATCGTGGCATCGGGCTCATGCCGACCTGCACGATTGAACCAGTAGCGGGCATTCGAGAGGTCACCTTCTTCCTGGTGAATCACACCATGGAGCCACGCAGACAGCCGACTGTTGTCCTGCTGAACAATTTTGTGAGCCGCATCCCACTTGCCTTCGCGGCAGAGTGCCAGAGCGTCCATTAACAAATTGCCCTTACCCACAAACTACCTTTGTTGCCCTGTCAAAGCGAATCTGATGACTTATTGAGTTGATCCGAACAATGTGATCTTAGTCCAAGTCTTAATCTTTATCCATCCGTTCCCCGTAGTGGGTGGAGAAAAAAAGATCGACATGCTAACGTGAGTATCGTGAGAATTCAGGCGGTTGAACAAGGTTGGTGGTTGCCAAACACTTCGCGGCCATCTCCCGATGAGCTAAAGAATCGGCTACAGATAAGCCCTAGGAGACATCAATGACTTCGGAATTCAGCAACTTCTTTCGGCAAGCTGCCGACGAGTACCTCCAGGCCTACATTGACATGGCGACCCGTCTTGACGCCGAATGGATCGTCGTTCACGCCGGATTCCATTTCACTAATCACCGCTACCATGAGAGCCTCAACAATGTCACGCCCGCAGATACCTACTTCGGGCGTGATGCCGTCATCATCCAAAGGAGGGAAAAGATCAAGAAACTGACCATCCAAAAACGCCGCTTGAACCATCAACGCAAAGCGGCTTAACATCAAACCAAGATGAACCAGATCCTCTGTTACAAAACAGACTCAGGCGTCCCAAATGTTTTGATGACGGACACGGAGAGGAAGACGACTAATTCAGCGTTACAGGAACGCCTTCCTCGTCTGGTTCCGTAATTGCGCCCATTAAAGGATTATCATGTCCGGATATTCAACTAACTGAAGGCGACATGTCATGGACCCGAATAACGACTCAGAAAGCGACATACCGGCCCCACAAAGGCACGGTTGGATAGATTACATCCCGAGAACCCAGA
>ENA-ORDI01000263-ORDI01000263.1-marine-metagenome-genome-assembly--contig:-NODE-263-length-37980-cov-9.080627_pt1 | contig 37980 bp, 40 predicted proteins | sample MGYA00248628_ERZ508525 | MGnify/ENA primary metagenome ERZ508525 (study PRJEB26195, sample SAMN05422138) | marine metagenome | isolation source: East of Porto Seguro, South Atlantic Ocean | place... | reverse complement strand
AAAAGCTATTGAGATGGCAGGAGGTTATAATTACCAGCTATGGAAAAAACTTAAATGAAACGCCTCTGGCTCAAATAGCTTCCTCTTGGGGGCTTTTTTATATACAAATTAGCTGGAATTGACATCTGCTATATAAAAGTCTTGTAATCTTTTTGTTATTTTACCTCTGATTCCATCTCCAATTACTGTATTGTCAACAAGTATAACAGGAATAATTCCTGCAAATGTTCCAGTAACAAAAATTTCATCAGCAGATAATACATCTTTTACGGTAAAGTTTTTTTCTTTTAGTACTATTTTATTTTGATTGCAAATGCGAATCACACTTTGCCTCGTAATTCCATTTAAACAGTATTCTCCAGTTGAAGTCCATACTTCATTTGATTTAATAATAAAAAAGTTAGTTGAGTTACAAGTAGATACATAACCGTTAGGATCAAGCATTAAGCCCTCATCAGCTCCTTTTTTGTCTGCTTCAATACAAGCAGCAATACAATTATGTTTACTTAAAGAATTAATATGAGGATTTTGTACACGATTATCTCTTAAAGTAGAAACGACTGCTAATTTGATCCCTTCTACAGAAACTCTAGGGTCTGGCTTTTTGTATTCAGGGATTATGACAATGGTTGGTCCTCCAATAGTAACTTTTGGATGCTGGTAAGGTGTTTTTTTTAATCCTCTTGAAATTATTAATCTGATATGGACATCAGAAAACATTTTATTCTTTTCTAATGTTTTATATAGCATCTCCTTTACTTCATCTTTACTTCTATTAATTTTAAGTGCAATTTCATCAGCGCCTGTAAATAGGCGATCTAAATGCTCGTCAAGATGAATAAGATTTCCATTATGAAGTCTAATGCCTTCCCAGACCCCATCACCTAAAAGAAAACCTGCATCAAGAACAGATACATAGGCTTTTGATCGGTGAAAAAATTTACCATTAATATAAACTTGAATATCTTGATTGCGAGCATCTTCTTGATAATCGTGAGTTGATGGCATCTATTAGTCTAAAAAAATAAAATACTATTTTTCAAGTAAAATTTTATTGTTTTTAAAAAATATAAAGTAGACTGGAACTCCAGTTAAGACAAACGAAAGGTCTTGCATTGATAGATTAAATTGATAATAAATCCTTAATAGCACCAAACTTGTTAGACCAATTAAATATATTGAAGGTAAAAAAGGATAAAAAGGGATTCTATATCCACTCTCTCCTAGGTCTAATTTTCTAAATTTAAAGAAAGCAACAGTTGTAAAAGTATAAAAAATGAGTATAGTGAAGACCATCCCAGTTACAATTGTCTCAAAGTTTTGTCTAACAACTAAAAGAATAATACCCCAAATACAATGTGCAATAATTGCATTGCTCGGAGTTCGAAATTTTGGGTGAATATTATTAAACCATTTAAATAGCATACCTTCACGTGCCATAGCATAGTATAGACGACTTGCTGACATAATGGTACCATTTATACTTCCAGTAGCAGAAATAATAACAATAACTGACATTAAGCTAGCACCTGTTTTTCCAAATACTAAACTTGCGATATCTGAAGCTACGATGGAAGTTGAGCGAACGCCCTCTATGCCTAAGACAGTATGATAAAGTATATTTGCTGATATATAAAGAATTGCAATAGTTGATATGCCATAAAACATAGTTTTAGGGATAACTTTTTGAGGTTCTTTCATTTCACCAGCAATGTATCCGACCCTATCCCAGCCCAGATATGAAAATAGTATTAACATTAGTGCAGCAACTATATTTCCAATAGTTCCCAAATTTTCAGTTACACTAGCTGTTTCTGATAATTTTAAAAAATCTCCTTCAAACATTGCTAAGCCAGCTATGGTAAAAATTGTGATGCCTAGTGTTTTAATTAAGGTTGAAAATTTATTGTAGAAGCTTGCTCGTTCAACACCTATATAATTAATAGTACCAAAAATAATTATAATTATAATTGATGCTATAATTTTTTCAAATTGATTCATGGGTATGAAATAACCCAAATAATTAGCCGTAATTAAACTAATCCCTGCGGCTGGGCTTGTTCGGATTATTATTAGTTGCGCCCAACCAAATATAAATCCCCAAAAAGGACCAAAAGCTTCTCTTATATATATATACTCTCCACCAGTATTTGGAAAACGTGATCCTAGCTCAGCATATATTAGAGATCCTATAAAAACAAAAAGAGAAACAGCAAGCCAGAGTATTATAATTAAAGTAAATGAATTTGTATATCCTGCAATGATTTGAGGAGTTGCAAAGATAGCCGATCCTATTGTAATCCCAATTAGAAGAGATATGCCATCAAATAAGCCTAAAGATTTTTTTAGTTTTGCCATTTATTAAATTATACATTTATTATTATTATTAATTACAATTATTTAACTACTTTTAGGTAAAAATGAAAAAAAGGTTACTATTTATTATGGGCGTTCGAAAATAACTTCAAAAATAACTGGAACAGGTCGTATAGTTACAACCGAAGCAGGTTAGAAATGCTTTTGAAAAATAAATGAGTGCTTCCAATATTTTATTTTTAACAAAGATCCTCACCAAGTGTGGGCCTTTTTTGTTTATAAAAGAGACACCCACATTGTTGGAGATTTATTTGTAATTTTCTGTATGAAACGTCTCTGGCTCAAATAAAGGAATACAAAATGAAAAAGAGTTTAATAATAAGAATGTGGAAATTTACATTTCCATATATTGACATTAGGTTAACGAGATTAGTAGGTTTGACTTTCGGACTGATGATTGCTAAACTTTGGGCGCCAATACTCTATTTAGACTGGTATTGGTATTTAATTATTGCATTATTGGCTGGAATAAAACCTATAATGACATTTTGGAAACAAGTTTAATGAAACGCCTCTGGCTCAAATAAAGGAGTAGAAAATGAAAAAGATATTTTTTTCCCACATTGGAATTATAGGTTTACTATATGCTAATCTAAACTCTTCAAGCGTAGAAAATGATTCAACATACTTTGTTTTCGACCCACCTTCATTAAAGGTTAATATTGGTGAAACAGTAAAAGTTAACATTAAGCTAATAGATCAGAATCAAGAACTTGTAAACACCCCTTTTACCATTTACTCAGCAAATGATCCAGGGATTGGACCAACTCCTAATTGGCCAGGAACCAGTATAAACATCGTACCACGCGTTAGCGATGAAACAGGTGTGGCCCGTGTGACTATCCAGCCAAAAAGATCAGGTAAATTATTATTAAAAGTTCGCAGTATTAGCGGAATTGTAGGCGAAATGGATATTGATGTTCCAAAACCTGCTATAGATCAATTAGTATTTAGTAAAACACCATCGAAACTTTATGTTGGCACTGTAACACAATTCATGGTTAAAGTGTTTGATAAGGCCAAAATAATTAGGGATGATGTCGATTTTGTTCTTATATCTAGTGATCCTTCATTAGCAGATTTTGATAATTTTGGAAATCTGAAGGCAAAAAATACTGGTCGGGTAACTATTTCCGCCAGAGCTGGTGCTATAACCGAAAAACTCAAAGTTCGGATCGTAAAAAATCCGGTTCGCAGTTTATCCTTAGACTTTGAAAAAGACCAAATTCGAACTGGCGAAGTATTGCACCTTAAGGTTAGTGCCCTTAATAGGGCAGGGCGAATCGTACGTGATGCGCCGTTACGTTTTTCTTTTTCTGGTCAAGCTGATTATGGAGAATATGGTTTACCTGCTTCAGGTTTAGTTACAGAAGATGGTCGTTTTGTGGCAGAAACTGCTGGTTTATACACTATTACTGCATCTTCAGGAGTTTATTCAGATCAGAAAACCCTAAGAGTTGTTCCACGTGCTGTTGAAAAAGATGTGAAATTGGTCGGGCATGGACTAGTGTCAGATGTAAAATCGGGTGATTTGTGGGTATGGTCGGGAATTGGAAAGCATAAAGGCAAAGATTTTGCAGCAACAGGGAGTATTTTTGGGGGTGGTGAAGCGTATTTTTGGGATGTATCAGATCCAGCCAATATGAAAATTATTGACACTGTAAAAGTTGATGCACGTAATGTGAATGATGTTAAAATATCTGACGATGGCCGTGTTGGCGTTATATCTCGCGAAGGTGCTTCCAATCGAAAAAATGGATTTGTTGTTTTAGATGTGTCCGACCCCTACAACGTTAAAATTCTTTCCACATTTAATGATGACATGACTGGCGGCGTCCATAATACTTTTGTTTATGAAAATCATGTCTATGCAGTTAACAACGGGCGTAAATTTGATGTTATTAATATTGAAGACCCAAAAAATCCCTTTCGGGTCGGAGGATTCGAATTGGATACTCCGGGCCATAGTCTTCATGACGTCTGGATCGAAAATGGTATTGCCTATTCTTCTAACTGGACAGACGGTGTAGTTGCGGTTGATGTGGGAGGACTTAAGTTCAGTGAAAAAGATCGATCTGATGTAAGATTTAATCCGCTATTAATGAAAGTGGGAAAAGGAAGTCCTTCAAATCCCATTAAACTTGCATCATTTCCAGATAGAAAAGGTCGAAATCACTCTGCATTTCCATTCTTAAGTCAATCTACAGGTGATTTTTATATTATTGCTGGCGATGAAGTGTTTCCGAATGGTTTAGAAAATCTCCTAAATAATAGACCTTCAAGTCCGAGGGGAGGGTTCCACTTCATAAATTTCAATGACCCAGATAATCCGATGGAAGATGCGGTGTACTTAGTGCCTGAGGCTGGAAGTCATAATCAGTGGGTCTATGATGATATCCTATTGGCGGCATTTTACCAAGGTGGCATCAGGATTTTAGATATTTCGGGCGAATTACTTGGTGATTTATATAAGCAAGGAAGAGAAATAGGATATTTTCTGCCTAAACATAGGGACGGGATAATACCGAATGCGCCAATGGTGTGGGGTGCACAGCCATACAAAAATTATATATTTTTATCAGATATGAATAGTGGTCTTTATTGTATTGAAATCGTAGATAAAAAAGATACAAAACCACAGCTACCTAAACCATAGGCCAAGGCTTAAGGACTGGTTTTTCAGGGTATTTGGGTTAAATAATACCGTATATATATATGACACTTGTCTGCCCAGGCGGTGGTCAGAACATTGCCTGTGTTTTAGCAGAGTAACTTAACAGGGCAAAACGGCTATATGCTTTGCTCCTATAAACAAAATCGCCTCCTCACGGGGGCTTTTTTGCTTATAAACTTTTTATTAATATGTATTGCATAGTACCTGTTATAATATATAATATTGCAATACACTATAGCGAATTATTATGAAAATTGAAAACATAACAGCGCAAAATGGTAAAACGATTACTGTTAAAACAAAAGATGGAAAAACCATTGTTAAAGAAATCGAAGAAAATTTCGATATCTTTTCGACTAATAAATATAATGGGTAGAAAAGGAAAACTGAAATTACTACGGAAATACCTGTTCCTCCTTGTAGTTGCGCTAGGCGTTATTCGATTAACTCACGAAATATTATATGCAATATATGGTAATGCGCATTACCATATATTTCTAATGTAACACCGAGTTCGTTACTTGGAGATCATGATATGCTGTTTATATGAGATGATAATCATGCGATGGGCGTAAAAGTTGAACAGGAAATTGTAAATGGAGATACTTTAATGAAGGTCGTTATTTACGGAGAAGAAGTGGAAGCCAAAGATTAGAACAGGTGAAGACAAAAACCTTAAAGAGTCAGCAAATTATTATGAAAATTGAAAACACAACAGCACAAATGCGCAAAGGGGTCTTAGAGTTTTGCATCTTGTCTATTCTTAAAAACGGAGAGGCTTATCCTTCGGACATCCTTTCACGGTTGAAGAAAGCAAACCTCATCGTGGTGGAGGGGACACTCTATCCCCTCCTCACACGATTAAAAAATGCGGAATTCCTGACCTACCGATGGGAAGAATCGAAGTCCGGTCCACCGCGTAAATATTACGCCTTGACCCCAGCGGGAGAAGCCTTTCTAAAAGAATTGGAGACGGCATGGAAAGATTTGGTCAAGGCCGTAAAACAAACCATAAAGAAATCATAACATTATGAAAAAAACACAAACCATCAATCTCGGAGGAATCATCTTTCATATTGAGATGGATGCCTATGATCAACTTCACACTTACCTCACTTCAGTGAAAAACCGGTTCGCTGATACGGATGGACAGGATGAGATTATTGTTGATATTGAAGCTCGGATCGCTGAAATCTTGAATGAGAAAAAGGTAAAAATTATAACTGGAAAGCATGTAGATGACGTCATTGCTATCATGGGTAAACCGGAACAATATGGGGAAGAGGATACAGAATCAGAATCCGAGCCGATCGCTAAACCGGGGACAAAAGCAAAAGGCGTACCCAAGCGCATCTACCGTCATCCTGATGATAAGATTATCGGCGGTGTTTGCGGTGGGTTGGGCTCACTTGTGGGAATTGATCCTGTCATATTCCGAATTCTTTTCATGGTAACAGCATTTTTCGGCGGTTTTGGCGTCCTGATTTACTTGGTGATGTGGGCCATTATTCCCATGGCGCAATCCACTGCAGACCGATTAAAAATGGCGGGGAAACCCATTACGGCTGACTCCATTGTTAAAACCATTACAGCCCAGGTGGACAAAAGCCTTGAGCCGGGACATGGTAAAAATATCCTTAAAAAATTCTTTAGTTTTATCGGGGATGTATTCGAGTTTGTTTTTAATGTCTTAAAAAAGATTCTTAAAGCGCTCGGGGTCATACTCAGGCCAGTTTTAGGTATTTTATTTCTAATCCTTGGATTGGTGGCGACCCTTTCGGTCGCCTTTTTTGTTTTTGGGTTTGAGGGCATGCTTTGGTTCTTTGATACGTCCTTTTCCTATATTATAGATTCAACATTTGAAGCATTACCCATCGCCCAATATTTTATTTATGCGACCTTGGCGCTGTTTCTAATTATACCCATTTTTCAAATAATTTACTTAGGCTTGCGGTTCCTGTTTCGAATGGGGCGCCAACCGGCATTTATCAAAGAACTTCTTACCAACGCTTGGATCATCAGTCTAATTGCGCTCATCATTATTGGTGTTTTTGGCGGTACCCGTTTTTCTGCAGATGGTTTTGCCCGGCGCAATGTGCCTTTAAGCGAGATCACCGCTGATACGGTTAATGTATCTTTGTGGGAAAATGATTATTTCATGTGGACAGACAGAGGGCATCATGTGGTGAAATCTGATGATGGGGATCTCCTCGTATCAGATGTGGACTTGGATATCAAACGTTCTCATGATGACCGTTTTTATTTGATTGTCCATCGGGTGGCATTGGCGTCTACTTCTAAAAGGGCGCGGGCTATTGCTGAAGATGTGGGCTATAATTATTTGCCTTCTTCCGATGGATTACTGTTAAAAAATTATCTCAAAATAAAAGATGATAATCCTTATGCCTTTCAGGAGGTTAACCTTACACTTTTGGTGCCCGTTGGTAAATCAATTAATATAAATGAAGCATTAAAATACATGCTGTATGATGTGGATAATGTTACCAACACCCATGACCGCCGTATGGTGAAACATACATGGAAAATGACAAAAGAAGGACTGACGTGTACTGATTGTGATTAAATGAAACGCCTCTGGCTCAAATAGGCTCCTCACGGGGGATTTTCTGTTTATAGGGACACTCCCATTTTAAAGAAAAAAAATTAATCTGGAACTGCTGTCAAAAGTTATTGTAGTAATGGTAAGTAAGCACTTACTTTCCCGGCCAATTTTGAGAGAAATAAGATGAAAAAAGAACAAAGAATAGAACAGATAAAGAAAAAAACTCTTAATCTAATTACTCATAATGGTTCAATGGACTCCATAAGGACCAAGGATATTGCCAATGCAATCGGAGCATCCGAAGCTACGATGTTCAAATATTTTGATTCCAAGGAAGACATCCTTGAATCGGTGATCAAGGAATATATACAAAGTAGACCACTCAATTTTAATGCTGAAGAAGTAACAACACTTAAAGATTTTAAAAAATCCCTTCATAAAATATTGGATTTTACCTTTGATACTTCTTCCAATAGAAACAAAAATGTTTCACTAATTATTCAAACTTCTTTGAAGAAACACCCGATATCTAATTGGAACTATAAAAACTTAAAGGATGAAGTTTGGAGTTTTATCGAAAACAGAATTGAGTATGGAAAAAAACACTGGAATTTTGCCAAGTCAATTGACGGTAAAATACAGGCAAGGTTATTTTATTATGCCACCGTTATGTTTTATATACAGATGGAAATATTTGGTTCTAAATCGATTGAAAAATTTGATTATAAAAAAGTAAAAAAAATACATATTGAAAATTTTATTAAAATATTAATAAAAAACCCAAAAAACTGACAACTATTTAGATTCAATACTGTCTAAATAAAGTCTAATTAATCATAAAAATAAAGGAATATAATGAAATCTAGTCTAATAATGGCGTTAGCTACTGCCATAGGAATCCTGGGAGCGGGGCCCATTAAATATGAAGCAAATTCAGATGAATTGAAATCACGTGAATTTGTGATTACACGAACAGAAAATTTGATTGTAATTGATGGTGATCTTGATGATAAGGGTTGGGAAAATGCTTCAACCACCGATTATTTCTTAGAATTTCAACCGAGAGATAATGTAAAACCATCAGAACATACAGAAGTAAAAGTAACCTATGATAAGGACAATCTCTATGTGTCCTTTAAAGCTTATGCAGATCCTAAGGATATTCGCGCATCATTTAAAAAAAGAGATCAAGCCTGGATGGATGATTTTGTTGCCATCGTCCTTGATACTTATGGTGATGCCAATTCTGCGGTCATGATCGGCTCCAATCCTTACGGCATTCAAATGGATGCCCTGAACCAGGGCGATCATGAAGACGAATCATTCGACATCATTTATGAATCCAAAGGGAAGATTACGGATGAAGGATACCAGGTAGAAATGGCCATTCCTTTCTCCAGTTTATCATTTCCAAAAACGGATATTCAGGAATGGAAAGTGAATTTTTATCGAAGCCTTCCCCGAGGTACCCGAGCCCAGATAGTCTGGGGTGGATTTGACCGCTCTAACCCATGTTGGATTTGTCAATTCGGTACACTTAAAGGAATCCAAGGAATCGAACAGAAAGGGAGTTTCGAATTTCTGCCCACATTGGTGGGATCACAGGCTTCAGAACTGGGTGAGAATGGTACATTGAATAATGGTGATTCCTTCGGGGAGGCATCACTGGGTATTAAATATAATTTCAGCTCAAGCCGTGTGGCAGAAATTACAATTAATCCGGATTTTAGCCAGGTGGAGGCTGATGAAGAGCAGGTGGATGTGAATACCACTTTTGCTTTGCATTACCCAGAAAAACGCCCCTTTTTCAATGAGGGTGCTGATCTAATCAATACCCCGATTAACGTTGTTTATACGCGGTCAATCAATAATCCCACCGGAGCAGGGCGCATAATCAACCGGGGCCAAAAAGATAACTGGGTACTGCTTTCTGCATTTGATGAAGATTCACCATATATTATCCCAGGGGAAGAACAGAGTTTTACACGCCTGGGCGGTAAGAGTTATTCGAATATTTTCAGGTATAAACGCGCTTTGAATGAGGGGAGCTTTTTGGGCCTCATCGCTACGGACAGGCGGATGGTAAACAATAACGGAAGCGGATCAGTGGTGGGCTTTGACACTCGTTATCGATTTAACGATAAATACCAGGTGGAATTCCAATCTGTTTTCAGCCATACGCAGGAGCCTAATGATTCGCTTTTGGTAAGCACGTCCACTTTTGGTGACAATCATACCTTCACTTTTGATGGTGAATCATTTTCAGGGAATGCAGTGAAGATTGAATTTGACCGTAATACTGAGCATTGGCGATTGGAGGCTGGTTATGATCATAAAACACCTACATTTCGCGCAGAAAACGGCTTTGAATCAAGCAATAATAGTCGGCGCATTTATGGGCAAAGCGTATGGATCTACCATCCTGATAATTTCTTCACACAAGTTATTGGTGGATTTCATACGGGTGTAGAACACAATTTCGATGGAGAGCAAAAAGCAAAGTATATTGTAGGATTTGGGAATTTGTCCATGCCCCGGCAGACAAGGCTACAATTCCAATATGTCCGGCGTTTGCAGTACCGATTTAAGGATACGGAACTTAACGGCACTTATGATCTTAGGCTCAATCTGAACAGCCAGTTCAGTGAGCGTTATCAGTTTGGGGCCAATATCGGACGCCATGTGGCAGCGGTTCGTTCTCTAGAAGTGCCTGAAGAAGGTCGCCTTGCCACCAATAGGTTTTGGGTTAGAATGCAAGCTTCAAAACAACTGAATGTTGGCCTTTCATATAATTTCCAAAAAATGACTACAATGGACAAAAAGACGGATTATTTTTCAGGATATACCACTAGGCTGAGGGCCAGTTATCAGCACAATAAATCTTTGGGATTCAAGGTGCTGGCACAATATAATGACTTTAGTAAAACATTTCAGATACAGCCCCTGTTGACATATCAGCCCAGCCCGTTTACAATCTTTTATATTGGTTCCACTCAAAACCAAAATGTAAATACGTTATCTTATGATGCCATTAATGCGGGTCAATTAACAAACCGCCAGTATTACCTGAAATTTCAATACCTGTTTAAATAATCGTTTAAAGTTAGGAGAAAATAATGTTGAAAAAATCATTTTATCTAATTTTGGTATTATTTTTATTAGTTATTACTGCTTTTAAAAATAATCCCTATAACTCGGCAACTAATAATACAGTATTATATTCTGAGAAGGATGCTGTTAGAAAAGTGGTAGAAGATTCATATGCTAATGGTGCTTTCAATAAACTTGATACCGATGCTATGGAGAATGGTTTTCATAGAGATTTCGCAATTTTTTCTCCCAAAGGTGAAGATATTCGCAGATATCCTATCAAAGCATGGTTAGCTGGAACAAAAAAAGCCAAAGCAAGTGCTGATTATGATCCTAAAAAGCATGAGTATAATTACAATTTTGTCAGTGTTGACGTAACTGGCAAAGCGGCAGCAGTTAAAATTGAGTATAGCAAAGAAGAAAAAATGGTTTATACTGATTATCTTTTGCTTTCAAAATTTGATAGCGGTTGGAAAATAGTGGCAAAAGTATATTACAGCCATTAAATGGTGAAATAAGAGCCAGATAAAAAGATATTATAAATAATTTAGCTTTGCCGGGGAAATATTATTAACCAATATGTCCTCCAAGACAAATCCCCGGCGGGCAAATACTAAAAAAAGGAACACAGATAATGAATACAAAAGAAAAGTTGGAAATGGCCTGGAAATACCTGGCACTAATTTTGGTGGCAGGGTTGGGATTCAAATTACTTGATTCACACCACAATTCTATGACACCGTCATTCTCTTTTAGAAACCATGACAAAAATGGATTTGTCTTTATCGGCGATCATGATGGGGACTTTACCAAGTTTGGTTCTGCAAAGGAAATGGATGTAAAGGTTGAAAAAGTAGTGGTTGACGGCGATACTGTTGTGAATGTAACTGTCAATGGAAAGCCAGTGGATGCTTCAAAATTCGATGAAACTAATAATGAAATGAAGTGGACCTCAGAAGATGGTGAAGTTCACATTATAAAAAGGATTCATGGTGGGAAAAATCAAGGTGGCTCTGGAAACATGGAATTTATCATCGAGGGAAATGAGGACGATTTGCATGAGAATGGGGATAAAAAAATGATCCGCAAAAAAATTATAAATATGAAAAAAATAAAGCGGAAGAAGAAAAATTAGAGTTATAAAACGCCTCCGGGCTAAATAGCCTCGCCAAGCGCGGGGCTATTTTGTTTTTAACAAGATATCTCCATCTTTGTGAATAATCCTGTTTAATATTTAGAATAATTGAATACAAAATTATTAATGACCTTAAGCGCGATGATATTGGCTCTGATAGGAATTAGCCTAATTTTTCTTCCAAATGAAATATTAGATTATCTTGAGTTGAGTGTATCAGAAACGCTTCAATTATTAATGCAAATTATTGGATCTCTCTACTTTGCTCTTGCAATACTTAATTGGATGTCTAAAGGAAGTATTATCGGTGGAATTTATAATCGTCCGATAGCTATGGCTAATTTGGCACATTTTGTAATTGCTGGACTTGCCTTAATTAAAGGAATATTGGCTAATCCAAGTCTCTCATACGTAATTTGGTCAATCGCAATTATTTATTCCATTTTTGCAATATTTTTTGGAATCGTGGCATTCAAACACCCCGTTGGTGAAAACAATCATATTGAATAAAATTTGACAACAAGCCTATTCCAGTAGATGGGGGGGGGGTGTTTATGGGGAAAGTCCAAGGACAGGCTCACCCCTTTTTACATATCGGCTCTTAAAATTTTTGTGTAATTTCCTGTATGAAGCGCCTCTGGCTCATATTATTTACAATTCTAATCTTTTCATGTAAGGATAATGACAAAAAGAACTGCATTGATGAATCAAAGATAACAAATCTCCCATGTGACTTAGTTTATGACCCAGTTTGTGGCTGTGATGGAGTAGACTATTCAAATGATTGTTTTGCTGAAAATTCAGGCGTTACAGAATGGACTAAAGGTGAGTGTAACTAAATGAAACGCCTCTGGCTCATATTATCACTTAGTTTCATTTTAGTAGCACAATCTAATAATTTTTTTAAGATTCCTGTTATTGACCTTAACCATCGAAAAGATCTCCAGGCCATTGTAGATAAAGAAAGTGGTGTTTATCTTGGCCATCCTACCACCGTTCTTTTGGAGGACGGTAAAACAATTCTGACTGTTTATCCCAAAGGGCACGGCGCTGGCGAGATCATTTATAAGCGAAGTTTAGATGGTGGTAAGACCTGGTCCAATCGATTGCCTGTACCGGAAAATTGGTCAACCAGCAAGGAAGTGCCAACCATCCATCGTGTTGTGGATGCGAACGGTAAAAAGCGGCTTATTCTATGGTCAGGGCTTTATCCAGCCCGTTTAGCTATGTCTGAAGATGATGGATTAACATGGTCTCCTTTAAAAAAAGTGGGTGATTGGGGTGGTATTGTTGTCATGGGTAGCGTGGTGGCTTTAAAAACCCCCGGACATTACCTTTCTGTTTTCCACGATGATGGTCGATTTTTTACCAAAGACGGTAAACGGACGGGAATATTTACACTTTACAAAACCACTTCAACCGATGGCGGATTAACATGGTCTCATCCAGTAAGTTTATATTCCAATTCAAAGATTCATTTATGTGAGCCGGGGATCATTCGTTCCCCCGATGGCAAACAGTTAGCTATGCTTCTCCGGGAAAATAGCCGAACACAAAATTCCCATATTATGTTTTCCATTGATGAAGGAGAGACCTGGTCTTCACCAAAAGAATTACCTTTAGAATTAACTGGAGATCGCCACACAGCGAAATACACCCAAGATGGAAAACTGTTTATATCATTTAGGGATATGGCAAAGAATAGTCCAACCCAGGGAGATTGGGTTGCCTGGGTTGGCTCCTATCAAGACTTAACGGATAATGGATTAGGGGAGTACCGAATCCGAATCAAAAAAAATTACAATAGTTGGGATAGTACATATCCTGGTGTGGAATTATTACCAACCGGTAAGATTGTGACTACTACCTATGGCCATTGGGATGAGGGTGAAAAGCCCTACATTATTTCGGTCTGTTTAAACCTTAATGAATTAAAACCAAAGTAAAGGTCGAAATAAAACCTTATTAAAATGAAACGCCTCTGGCTCAAATAAAGGAGAGAAAATGAAGAATTTATTCGTAAGAATGTGGAAATTTACATTTCCATATATTGATATTAGATTAACGGGATTAGTAGGTTTGGCATTCGGACTGATGATTGCTAAACTTTGGGCACCAATACTCTATTTGGACTGGTATTGGTATTTAATTATTGCATTATTGGCTGGAATAAAACCTATAATGACATTTTGGAAACAAGTTTAATGAAACGCCTCTGGCTCAAATAGCATCCTCACGGGGGCTTTGTTTACCATTTTGGTTTATTAATTGGTCTTAGTGGTATAACTACGCGAAAACGAGGTTGGGAGTTCTCTTCAAGTTGAAAGCTTCCACCAAGACTTGGCCCCTCACCTTGACCACCTAAAAATTTTAGCGATATTGCTCGAACCTCACCTGAACTCGATTTATTTCCGTCTATTTGCCAATGGCCGGAACTGAGTATGGGTGTAGGGTTGTAGGTTACTTCAAGTTCCAATTGCGCTCTCTCATTGTTTTCAAACTCAAAAATGATGAAAACTTGTGTTGTTGCACCATCGCGCTTTCCATATATTTGGTAATTGGTCACAGTGCGGGGCTGGTAGAAACCATTGACCCATTCATCGAATGCAGGCTCATCATTATTGGTACATCCTCCAAACAACAGGATAAGAAATACCCAAAGCGTACTAATAATTTTAACTAGCACGATATTCCTTTTATTTTTAAAAATAGACAATTATTATTATACAAAGGAGCCATGATTTTCCTTCCATTATGATGGGTTTTTTTCGCTACAAAATCGCTACAAAATTACGACTTTTGATGTCCCAAATAAGTTTAACTTTCGATGTCTATTAACGACAAAGGGGCCGTAGCTCAGTTGGGAGAGCGCTTGACTGGCAGTCAAGAGGTCGTCGGTTAGATATGCTTCAAAAACCTTCGATTTATCCTCTATAAACCACTCAATTTATGCTCAGCGTTAAAGAGTCTGATTTATCAAAAAACTGCCCATTTTAGGCAATTACTGCTACTAAAACGCTACTTATTTGGGATGGTTCCACCAACTTCACTTTTTCAACCAAAAAACTCAACCTAAAACACCCTTTAGGGGGTGTACCCTTTAAATAAAAGAAACACCCGCATTGTTGGGTAATTTTTTGTGTAATTTTCGGCATGAAACGCCTCTGGCTTAAATAAAGGAGAATGATAATGTCCATACTAGAAAAATGGGGAAAAGCACTTGACTCACGTAATGAAGATAGCATGAATGACTGTATACATGATGATTACAAATTTACTCTGCATTCAGCTGGAAAAATTCTATCAAAATCTGAGGTTATTGCCTGGGGAATGAGTGGAGATATTAATAGAGATAAAGTTAGAATTCTTTTTGAAAATGACGAGGTTGGTGTAGAGCATGCAATTGTAACGTTTGAGGATGGGAGTACGCAGGCTGTACTAGCTTTTTTTACTTTTAAGGATGGAAAAATCTACACGCATGAAACTGGTGCATCAAACTTACCAAAATAATTAAATGAAACAATCAATTGTTATATGTTTTTTCCTTGGTACAATTTCTTTATCACAAAATGTTACCGATCATCGACCAATTTCAACATATTCAATTGTTGCCCTTGATGAAGAAACCGGTGAATTAGGTGTTGCAGTACAAAGTCACTGGTTTTCAGTTGGCTTTTTAGTTCCATGGGTAAAGGCAGGCGTAGGTGCAGTTGCAACACAATCCTTTGTAAAAGTTGATTATGGACCTGATGGATTGGAATTAATGGAGAGTGGAATGAGTGCTAAAGAAGCGCTAAAATCTTTAATAGATAAAGATGAGGCGGAGGCTGTTCGTCAGGTTGGGATGATTGATATTAATGGTAATGTAGCAGCTCATACAGGTGAACGGTGTATTGTTTTTGCTAATCATATTGTTGGAAATAATTACTCAGTACAAGCAAATATGATGGAAAATAGTACGGTACCAAAAGCTATGGCCGTCGCCTTCGAAAATTCATCAGGTGATTTAGCTGATAGAATGATGGCGGCACTAGAAGCAGCGCAAAATGAAGGAGGAGATATTAGAGGTAAGCAATCTGCAGCGATGGTTATTATGTCTGGTGAGCCAACTGGTGTGGAATGGAAAGACACCAAAATGAGTCTTCGCATTGAAGATCATCCTACTCCCTTAAAAGAATTAAAACGTCTGATTAGAATACACCGTGCATATCAACATGCTAATAAAGGTGATTATTATATGGAATTAGATCAAATTGATAATGCATTAACCGAGTATACAAAAGCTAGCAAATATTATCCTGAAAATCCTGAGTTACCTTATTGGTCTGCGGTTGCATTAGTAAATGGTGGACGTATTAATGAAGCGCTCCCAATTTTTAAGTCTGTTTTTAAATTAAACCCAAACTTAAAAAAAATGACGCCGAGATTAATTAGATCTGGATTATTAATTGATGATGAAAAAGTACTTAAAAAGATTATGATGCAATAAAAGATAAAATGTCTCTGGCTCAAATAAAGGAGAAGAAAATGAATAAATCAGCAAAGCATCAAGCAATCCTATTTTTTATTACAGTCTTTATTTTTGGTTGCTACAACGCACCAACCCCAATTTCAGAAATTGAAGGCGCACATATTTCTGGATTGCATTATGAAAAATATGATTGTGAAACACTAAATGATGAAATAAAATTTTTAGAAAAGCGTGAGAAAGAATTGGTAATTGCCCAGGAGGAAAGAATTAAAGAAAGCGAAGATCAACAATGGTGGACTGAAGGAATTGGTATGGGTGATGGAATCGTAGCATCAGAATTGAATAATGTACGAGGTGAAAAAGAAGCTGCTCGTAAAGTATTTGAAAACAAAGGATGTACTAAAACAGAATGAAATGCCTCTGGCTCAAATAAAGGAGAATAAATGAAAAAACATTTATCTATTTCTTTTCTTATTGGTTATTTGGACTATGTGGAGTGCTCGTATGATGATTCGTAGTTTTAATTAAGTTGGTCTTATACTAACATGAATTTTTACATTTGGTTAGTGCTAACGATTACAATAACAGCATATGCATGGGTTGTAATTGCGAGATGGGCAAAGAAAAAAAGAGATGATTAAATGAAACGCCTCTGGGTCATATTATAATCTGAATTATGGACAGAAAAGAATTCTTAAAAACAAGCGCTATTCTGACGGGAGCGACAATTTTACCCTCAAATTCCGTCTTTGCTGAAAATATAAATAATAATGGCATTGACAAACTAACGGACGAAAACGGAAACTTTATCCACCAACCACTACCTTACAATACTGACTACCTTGAACCATTTATGGATGAAGAAACATTGCATTTACATCATTCATTTCATCACGGCGGTGCAGTTAAAGGGGCGAACAAAGATATAGAAATGATAAAAAAGGTAATGGATAGTGGTGATTTGATGATGGCTGACCACTGGACAAAGAAACTTTCATTTCACCTTTCCAGTCACATTTTGCACAGCATATTCTGGACAAACCTGGCCAAAAAGAAATCTCAACCGACTGGCAACTTACTTAAGAGAATTGAAAAGGATTTTGGCTCAACTAATAAAATGCAGGGACTTCTGGCAAAACTATCAAAATCGATAGAAGGAAGTGGCTGGGGGATTCTTGCATATCAGCCTTATTCAGATAATTTGGTGGTTCTCCAATGTGAGAATCATCAAAAGTTGACAGTTTGGGGAGCAATTCCACTATTGGTCATTGACGTATGGGAACACGCTTATTACCTGAAATATAAAAATAAGAGAGGCGATTTTGTGGATGCTTTAATGAATATTATCAACTGGGATAATGTAGCACAACGATATGACATTGCTTTAAGACTTAAATGAACCGCCTCTGGCTCAAATGAAGGATTAGAAAATGTTACCAAAAAACCATGGGTATTCAAGAAACCCCCTTCTTTTTATAATTGGCTTCATTGTTTGTCTAATTGCAATATTAAATTAAATATATTTTCTAATACCTCCTCACGGAGGCTTTTTTGTTTGTGGGATAATTCGATGGGCGAAAATTTTGTAATTCGTATAGTTTCTTAGGAGTATAAATCTCCATTAAGGTACTTTAATCCCGAATCACAGGCTAACGTTACTACGTGTTTTCCTTGTCCCATTTCCTTAGCTAATTGCAATGCACCTACTACATTAAGGCCAGTAGATGTACCTGCAAATATTCCCTCATCTCTTGCTAGCGTTCTAGCCATAATTCTTGATTCTTCCTCATTTATACCTCGTGCCTCATTGTAATTATTTTTGTTCAGAAGTGGAAGCTCAAATCCAAGGCCAATACCTTCTACATGATGTTTTCCGTTCTTGATTCCTTTTGAATAATAAGCAGCAGTGTCTGGCTCAAGGGCGACTACTTTTAAGTTACTATGTGACTTAAGTAAAATATTTGAAACTCCCATCATTGCTCCAGCAGTGCCTACTGATGCACAAAATCCATCTATTGGATAGTCAAATTGATTTTGGATTTCATTTCCCATCACCTCAAAACCTTTAATTACATCTGTGTTATTTAACTGATCTGTAAAAAAATAATCATCTCTTCGTGATAATTGTTTTGCTCTATCAATCATTTTTTGAATTAGGTCGGAGTTAATTTTTCCTGAAGGACTGTTTATAATCTCTAAATTTGCACCAAATATCTTCATTGTTTTTAATTTTTCAATGGCAAATGCATCTGATGAGATCACATGGAAATCGTATCCTTTTACTGCGCATATGAAAGCAAGAGACGATCCAGTGCTTCCACCTGTATACTCAACTACTGTCATTCCAGATTGAAGATCGCCCCTCTGTTCAGCTCCCTCTATCATTGCTAGAGCCATTCGGTCTTTATAAGATCCTGTTGGATTAACATATTCAAGTTTTATCCAGACATTTGCTGAATCTGATGGAATAATTTTAGATAATTTAATTAATGGCGTGTTTCCTATAGCTGAAAGAGCATTTTTAGATAGTTTCATGACTTAAATTAATTTCTTTATTTATCAATTAAAAATATTATTAATCTTTATCGGGCTCATAATCCGAAGGGTGGTTTTATGTTTTGTAATAATCACCCGCATTAGTGGTTAATCCTGTGTAAAATTTTGTAAGTCACACATTTGAATTATATAACTTTCCATATTGGAAAGATAAAGCTTTCCAATATGGAAAGTTATCGCTAATTTACTTCCCGAATTGAATAACTAATATGGAGATTTAAAAATCATGACTAATGAAAAACACGGTGCTGCATCCAGTGAAGCACATAAAGCGCTTGATACGATACAGCAAATGAAGCGGTCGGCGATGCGAAGAGCGACACCGCCGCGCTGGTTTGGTGTTGCGATTGCACTGCTGATGGGTACGCTGGTGACACTGGCTGTGGCGGATATGAGGCAACTTCAGGTGCTGGTTATTTTGGGCATTGGGCTAGTGATAGTTTACCAAAGTCAAAAGTCTGGAGTCGCGCTTAAAACATTGCCAATAAAGCTGGTTGTTATCACCCTGATTTTGTTGTTGCCTATGTACTTTGGCACAATAGTCGTTGGTCAATTGATGACACCTGTGCTCGGACAGACATTGGCTGCCATTTTTGGTGGTGGGGTATTTGCCATTGCCGTTTATTTGTTGAGTCTTATTGAGCGTCGCTTGCATTTGTCAAAGTCCGCTGCAGGTAAAAGTTAATGAGTCCCCCTCTATTTGATGCCGTTATTCACGCACCCAACCGATTGCAAATCTGCGCTTTTTTAGCGCCGCTGCAAGAAGCTGAGTTTCAGATACTGCGTGACGAACTGGATGTCAGCGACTCTGTGCTGTCAAAACATATCAAGCAGTTGGAAAATGCAGGGTACGTTAAGCAGCGCAAAAGCACGGTCAATGGTCGCCAACGCACCTGGGTGTATTTAACCGGTGAGGGACGTCAGGCGTTTAAAGACCACATCGAAGAATTAAAAAGAATCGTTGGCTGACATTAGTCCCCGCCCTTAGCGGGGTTTTTTATTTGCGGTGGTGGTGGTAGATTCGCAAACGGCTGTTTGTGATGATTAAATGATATTCTTACGTGATCCCAGTGCTTACCATGGGGAAAAAAATAAAAGACCATTTTTTGAAGGATGGTACCATAAACTGGTTACGGGTGACGGTCAATCACTGGCCATAATTCCTGGTATTTATCGCAGCGGGTTTAATAATAATCAAACAGCTTTTATTATGATTTTTGATGGTGATAAAGGCGATGTATTCTATGAGCGATTTGAAGTTCAGCAGTTCAGTTGCAGTACCTCCAGTTACAGTTTACACATTGGATCAAACTACTTTTCATCGGAAAAAATAATCTTAGATATTGAATCAGAGACTCTTACAATAAAGGGACAGGTCACTGCAGATAATTTGAAACCTTGGCCAGTAACTCTATTTGAACCAGGCTGTATGGGTTGGTACGCTTATGTGCCCACTATGGAATGTTTTCATGGCATCCTGAGCATGGATCATACCTTAGATGGCGAAATTGAATTTAATGGTTCTAATTATGATTTTGTTGGTGGTCGAGGCTATATTGAGAAAGACTGGGGCCACAACTTTCCTGAAAACTGGATCTGGGCACAATCAAATCATTTTTCAACCAATGATTTAAGCATCACTGCATCATTGGCAACTATCCCCTGGAAAAACACATCGTTTGCTGGATTTATCGTTGGTTTATACTATAAAAGTAATTTTTATCGTTTTACAACCTATAGAAATGCGGTTACCAAAGAAATCCATTACGATTCTAATAAATTTTACTGGCAGTTAAAGCAGAAGGATCTCATGTTGGAACTAACCATTGAAAAAGGGCATAAAGCAGGCTTACTATATGCACCTGATAAAATTGATATGGTTCCCAGAGTGCATGAATATCTTGATGGTAATATTTATCTAAAGTTATATGACCATAAAGGAACGATTTTAGAAGACCAAACAACATCGGCAGCTGTAGAAATGATCGGTGATGTCGGCAAATTGATTAATATGGCCCGATGATTAAAATCGGGTTTAAATTAACAAAAGAAAAGACGAGCTATGAAATGTTTATCATGTTCCCATAGTTGGAAAAGAACCAAGCTTGCTGAATATGTCTCTCTATTGGCATCCTGCCCAAATTGTGGCAGTCGCCTTTTAGCAAGGAATGATTTTATTCTTTCAATTGTAAATGCCATTAAGAAAGTTTTTTCTAACCCTCGATGAAACGCCTCTGGCTCAAACAAAGGATTAAAATAAATTTTTTTATCCCATTTATTATAATTTTTCTTTTTACTTCATGTGCTAGTGTTACTATTAATCCTTCTATTCTTTCTCCAAGTAATGTTGAAATACCAAAAAAACTACATCGATTAAATATTGGTCTCGCCCAATCCAGAATTACAACCTTAGAAGCAGTCTCTTCAATCATTAAACAGGATGAGATGTTTACTATTTGGGAAAGAGAATTAGAGGCGAATATCTTTGACAGTGGTGATGAACCTATGGGATATATTGATTATAAGGTAATTTTTAATGAAGTGGTTCCTACTGAAAAAGGAAAAAGATATTTTTTAATTACTAATTTGACTTTTTGGATTTCATCAATGGTTGGATATCCAATTATTGAGGCAGAAAAGATTATTGAAGTTGAAATAACAATTTTTAATAAGAAAATGAAAAAGATAAAAAAATATAATATTATTTCAAAATCAGAACCTGGAAAACTTGGGCTTTATAATTTATATGCTGTGGAAGCATATGACATGATCGCTACTGTAGCGGTTACAAAAGATATTATCCAAATCTTCAAATCAAGACTTGAATCAGATGTTGAAAGTATCAATAAACAACTTGAATCATCTTTTTTGTCAAATTAGTTATATGAAACGCCTCTGGCTCAAACTAATATGACCCATATAGATTACATTTTTCTTGTTGGCGATTTCCTTGTGGCCATTGGTTTGGTTGTTGGTTTTAAGTGGGCCATCAATCAAGGGAGGTTGTCCCACTATTACTATAAACTTTTTTGGATTGGCACATTGATTGGGGCCACATGGGAGTTTGCATTTTTATTTCTGGGCCCTGATTTTCTTCATTCAGTGAAAGAATGGCCTTATGGTCTGGGCGGGTGGCCGCGAAAAATAAGTCATTCCATTTGGGATGGTGGCATATTTATGGTGGGTATTTGGATGTGTATAAAATATAGGAAGGGGATCCATTTTACCCGATTTAGTTGGGCCGAATTAAGCATCATGCTTTCCTGGGGTATATTTCAAGAATTGTTAGTGGAATATTTATTTAATGGGCGCGTTTGGGTTTATGAACCATTACCCTGGAATCCTGTTATTATTCCGCCCATTCCCGGTTCTTCGACTACTGTAGGATATACGCTGATTCCCCAGGCGGTGTGGGTCATGGCACCCATTGTATTTTATTATTTTTGTATAAAATTAAAAGGAGAATAAATGAATAGATTCCATGGATGAAACGATACTATGTATATGTGATAGAATTGGATCCATCCGTGGCGGACCAGAAGAAATTTCGGGCAATAAATCCGAAATATATCAGTGGGAAAAGCTGTGTCTATGTGGGGCAATCTTCTCGGAAACCGTCCCTCCGGTTTGCACAGCATAAAGAAGGATATAAATCAAATAAATATGCGAAAGTGTATGGGTTAAAACTTCGGCCCGATCTCTATGAACAGTATAACCCCATCCCCACTCGGAAAGATGCGGAAGCGATTGAAGAAATGCTGGGTATCGGTTTAAGAAACAGGGGTTATGGGGTCTGGTTTAATTGATGAAAGCCTCTTTGCACCATTAAACAAACCTCAACCTTTTTTATAATTAATACAACCTTCGATTATTTTCATGGAGGAATCCTCTACCGCCAATTCTCGCCAGGCTGATAAAATCTCTGCGATCATACATTGTTATTCCTAAAACTATTCCTTCCAAAGTTAATTCTATTTTATTCCTAAATTATAGTAATGAAACAATCGATCATTTTTGTTATTATACTGACCTTTATTAATGCCCAGACTGGATCAGAAATATATCTTTTTGACCTACTATCGGTTGATGATAAATATGCCATCGCCAATCCGGTAAACATTTCGGATAATCCCGGTTATGATAACCAGCCCTCATTTATGAAAAACGGAAGGCAGATTTTATTCTCTTCCACACGGAATGGCCAGCAGGATATTTGCTTATACCATATTAAATCCGGAAAGAAAACATGGATGACGGACACCAAGGGGGGTGAGTATTCCCCTCTTCAGATTGGAACAAGCAATGCCTTCTCTGCTATTCGGTTAGACCCAAATGGCACACAGCTGCTGTATAAGTACAGCATGTATTCCGGGAAACCAAAGGTGCTCGTCAAAGATTTGAAAATTGGCTACCACTGCTGGATTGACAGAAAGAATCTCATGACCTTTGTATTGGGGGATCCGCAGACACTTCAGTTGAACAATATCAAATCGGATAAGAATCAAATTATGGACGACACCATCGGTCGAACCATTTTAAAATTGCCCAAATCCAATCGCGTGGCCTATATCAGCAAAAAAGAAAAACAATGGACGATCAATACCATTGATCCGAAATCAGGAGAGATCGAAATGATGATCCACACATTGAAGGGCTCCGAAGATTTTGCCGTCACCCATTCTGGTGTGCTCATCATGGGAAAGGGGAGTGAACTATATAATTTTGATCCATATAACCATACGGACTGGGTTAAGATTGGCGATGTTTCAGATTTCGGATTGGGTGGCATCACCCGAATTGCCATCAGCCCGAAGGGAGATAGAATAACTATTGTTTTATCAGAGGATTCGGTTGAAAATTAAATTAATGAAACGGTTGATTCTCATTATTTCCACCTTATTATTCGGCATCCTTTCTGCCATATCCCTGGGCGAATTTTATTTCACTCATCAATTGGGTGATCCGGAATATTATATTTTATTGTTTAGTTTTCTTTGCGGATTTTCCGGCGTCATCAGTGGATGGCTTTTATTGCAGAAAAAATGATGGGGAGAGTTCCCGACCTTTTCTGGGGTATTTTTATTTTTATAAATAATAGATTATATTGAAGGTATGAAAAATCATATACATTTTGAAAAACTTAAATTATTGTGCACCGTCTTTATTTTTTTACTATTTGCCTGTGGTGATAAACCGAAAGAATCGTGTGTCGCTCCCACAGGTGGTCAATTCATAGAAGTTCGAAGTATGGGCACCATCGATATTCAATTTATTAATGACTTGCGTCCCAGCTTTGGTATTCCCGAATCATTCACCGCTAAGTATGATGTGGATGTTTATGCCGTCAATTATGCCACTACCGATCCGGATGGGAATGAGGCCACCGCCACCGGTGCCATATATATTCCCAAAACCGGTAACGATGATCCCCTGTCACTTTTGAGCGGGCAGCATGGGCTCACCATCAAAAAGCGGGATGTGCCTTCCACGCTCCCCCTCTACGGGTATCTGGGTCTGTTCGGGGCAGCCAAAGGATATGCCTCTGTCCAAGCCGATTATCTTGGCCTGGGGAATTCTAACGTACAAAATCAGCCTGTGAATCAAAAATCCAGTGCGGTGGCTGTGGTAGATCTCATCGATGGTATGCGTCATTATGCATGCGAAAATGATATTCCATTGAATGAAAATGTATTTCTCTTAGGGTATTCTACGGGCGGATATGTATCCATGGCGGTACACGACGAATTGAATGAGAATCCCCGATCATTTGTCATTAATGCCAGCGTTATGGTAGCAGGATATTTTGATTTAAATATATCGGAGTCGTTTCAGATTGCAGATACCCTTTATCGGCCGGCCTGGGCCTTGTACTCTCCCTTTATGTATGATCAGCAATATCAACTTGGTCTCATGGATAAAATGGTGGAATCGCCCTATAGGGAAAAGCTCAATGATTTGTTTAACGGTGAAAAGGATGCAAGCGAAATCGACAGGGCTTTAACCCCAATCAGTAAAAATTTATTCACAGATGCAGCCCGGACCAGTTTTGGGAACCATTCGGACTTTGCATCTTTCCGTCAGATGCTCAGCGATAATTCTCTAAATGAAGTCGTACCTCAATCGCCTGTTTTATTTATCCATAGCAAGGAAGATGGTGCAGTCGATTTTGAGCAGAGCGTGAATATGCATGCATACATTAATTCCCATGAGGGAAATGCAACCATAACTTTATTGGAAAAGGGTGAGCATGAACCTGCGGCCTATTCGCCGGCGGTTATTCAGGCCATTGATTGGCTGAAGCAGTATGAGTAGGAAAATGGGGAGTCAAAAAATTGGATAAATATTCTGAATGACTTCAATTAAAAATAAAATTCTCCCCTATATTCTTTCCGGGGCTTTTTTCTTTTCATCCTTACCGGCTGTACAGGATTCATTTGAGTCCGATATTCACCAATTGGCCATTTTTAAGGGTGCCCTCCGTGAAATGTTTGAGGAGATGGTTTCCCTCCATGAAAATACATCTCGACTTGACAAAGAATATATTTCCAATATAGAAAATGACCGGATTGAGAACCTTTTATTCCGTTATTTAATCCTCCGCCAATCCCTGTGGGAGGTAATCGGAAAATACAGGGATTACAATACACTTACTGACGATCCTGAAACGAATATGAAATCGTTTGTTATTGGGTATTATGCTGCATTAACCCTTTATAAAGCCAGTGGCCATTTAATTACCATCAATATGAAGGATGATCTACTGGTGGATAAACTGAACGAATCCTATTTTCGGAGTGGTATTCCGAAAAATACATTTGAAAAAATATTCGATAGCCTCACCAATCCGGAGAATTTGGAAGAGCTGGATATTGCCTGGGAGCTTTATACTCGGGAACTCTATCTATCAGGATCCCCATTGAATCAGCTTTTGTCAGACCCACTCTATGTGCCACTCATTAATGAATTAGAAGAACTTCAAACATTTCATGTAAACCATCGAGAAGAAATTTTGAACCATTATGTGTTACTGACACCAGAAATCACAAATCTCCTGCGCCATAGCGATATCAAAAAACAGGCAAAATATTTAATCGAAGAATCCGGTGGCCAATATGAGGCACTCAAAGCATTCCTTTTAACATGGGTGGGCGATATTAAATCCCCCGTAACCGATAATCTTTATTTCACCCGTATGGAAAAAAATGAGATAAAACAAATGCTGAGACCGGGAGATATTATTTTAACATATTCCGCGGGTTACATGAGTAATATCTTTTTACCTGGGACATTTAAACATGGGATTGTTTATGTGGGCGACAGGCAATCCTGGAATGAACAAGATTGGGCTTCACTTCATTTATCGGCGGAAAAAAGAGCGTTCATCCATCCCGGCGATGATATTATTGAATCCGTATCTGAAGGGGTCATTTCCAATTCAATGGATCACCTTTTGGATCATAAAGTCAATCGAATGGTGATACTTCGGCCCAAATTGAATCCTGCCCAAATTCAAAAAGCCATGGGTGTGGTTCATTCCTATCTGGGCAATGGATATGATTTTTCTTTTGATTTTAATGATGCAACAACCCAAGTGTGCACCGAAATTATTTACCGCGCTTTTAATGGCTTAGGTGGGATCGAATTCCACTTGAGAAAACGGGTGGGCAATATGACATTAAGTGCGGATGATATATGTATCAATGCCCTGGAGACAAGCCAAATGGATGTGATTGCCCTAATTGTGGAAGATGAATTTCGTCCGAACCGAGCCCGGTTGGTTACAGACCATACGAGTAGAGAAATCTTGAAAAAATTATTGGAATAATAATGATGAATGGGCCTAAATAGTCTTTCCTTATAGGTAAAAAAGAAAAAGCCCTCTGCGAAATGCCAGGGCTTTTTTATTTTCTCCTTTTCAGTTGTAAATTGAATAAAGAGGAGGGAGCTATGAAAAACTATTTCAGGTTATTTTTATTTTCATTATTGCTGGTGTCTACCGTCATCGCGGGAAACAAATGGACCCCCGAGTTTATGATTCACTATCAGCGCCTCGGTGCCACTGATATTTCTCCAGATGGAAATTGGGTGGCATATGAGTTGTCAATCCCCCAAATGGAGGGAGAAAAATCAGAGTTTCTTACGCATATCTGGCTGGTGAGCCAGGATGGGAAAACTCAATTTCAGTTGACTCGCGGTGATGTATCCAGTTCTTCGCCCCAATTTTCACCGGATGGGAAATCGTTGGGTTTTCTTTCTGGTCGAAATAATGAGAAGAAAAAACGGCAGATTTATTCCATATCTGTGAATGGCGGTGAGGCCATCAAGTTGACCGATGAAGAAGGATCGGTGAACCGCTTTAGTTGGTCTCCTCATGGTTCGTCAATCGCTTTCACCATGACTGACCCGGATAATGAAAAAGAGAAGGCAAAGAAGAAAGAAAAACGAGATTGGAAGGTGGTGGATGGTGGTTACAAGTTCTCTCATTTACATATGGTCAAAGCGGATGGTGAAAAAGAATCTCGTCGGCTCACTAAAGGAGCCTTTAATGTGGGGTTCTTTGATTGGTCGCCAGATGGGAATCGGATTGCTTTTGATCATACAGAAGTTCCCGGTGCCAATGCATGGACCACTAGCGATATATCCGTCGTAAATGTGAAAAGCGGATCCGTCAAGAAAATCGTTACATGGGGTGGCTCAGACAGTTCGCCAAAATATTCTCCGGATGGTAAATTAATAGCCTTTGTTTCCGATGGTGGGAAATCCACCTGGGGCAGAGAACATTTTGTCTTCGTGATGCCAGCTAAGGGTGGAAAAGGCCGTCAACTCCCAGCCACTCCCAGTCGATATATCGGTAGTATTGAAGGATGGGCCCCAGGCGGTAATTCTGTTATTACTGTTGAGACACAACAGACGTCACGGCGGTATTTCAATGTTCCACTCAGTGAAAACGGGGTCACTGCATCTTTTACACTGGGGGAAGGGAATTACGGTAGTTTATCCTATAATGAAAACGGCCAGATGGCCTTCGTTTATGAACAGACTGATACACCCGGAAACGTGTTCACGGCAAACATTGATAATTTTAAACCAGAACAATTGACAAGTGTGAATCAAGATTTCGCGGACATGTACCATGGCAAAACCGAAGTAATTCGCTGGCGATCCTCCGATGGCATTGAAATTGAGGGATTATTGACCTATCCAATCAATTATCGAAAAGGGAAGCAAGTGCCTTTAGTACTCAACATTCACGGTGGTCCAGCTGGCGTGTATACCGAACGCTATACGGGCCGGAGTTCAGTATATCCCATCCAAGCTTTCGCTCAACAGGGGTATGCAGTCCTGCGGGCGAATCCCAGAGGATCCAGTGGTTATTCAAAAGAATTCCGTTTTGCCAATCGCTCTGATTGGGGCGGCATGGATTATCAGGATCTCATGACCGGCGTGGACCATGTGATTAATATGGGCGTGGCCGATGCCAATAACCTGTATGTGATGGGTTGGAGCTACGGTGGATATATGACTTCTACAGTCGTTACCAAAACAGACCGGTTCAAAGCGGCCAGTGTCGGTGCTGGTGTCCCCAATCTTATTGGGATGCTCACCACAGATATCCACGACTTTATTCCTTGGCATTTTGAAGGGGAAATGTATGATAATATTGAAAAATATATCAAACATTCGGCTTTGTTTCATGTGGATAATATTACCACGCCAACCCAGGTAATTCATGGTGAGAATGATACCCGAGTACCGATTGCACAGGGCTATGAATTTCACCGAGCTATCAAGCGGAAGGGTGTAGATACAGAAATGATTGTTTACCCCAGAATGCCCCATGGATTACGGGAACCTAAATTCATACAGCATTGTGGTGAAGCTATCATGAAATGGTTTGAGGATCACAGCAAATAGAAGAGGATTTACGATGAAAAACCTGATTGTTTTTCTTTTTGGATTATGTTTTTTACTTAGCTGTCAATCGCAGCAGAAAGTTGAGTATCTTCAATCCGAAAAATTTGCAAAACAGAATATGCCCTTCTCTGAAGCAGTCCAGGTGGGGAATATGCTTTATCTCTCTGGCCAAGTGGGAAATATACCGGGCGAAATGAATGTCGTCCCCGGTGGAATTGGACATGAAACGCGACAGACTATGGAAAATATTAAAGAAGTTCTGGAACGGTACGGATCTTCTATGGATCAAGTGGTGAAGTGTCTTTGTATGCTTGAGGATATTAACGAATGGGCAGAGATGAGTGCGGAATATGTAAAATTCTTTCCCAACCATAAGCCGGCGAGATCTGCCTTTGCCGGCAGCGGATTGGCCATCGGTGCCAAGGTGGAAATCGAATGTTGGGCAACCATTAATTAGGAGAAAGTTATGAAAAAAGAAATGACCAGGCGAGATTGGCTCAATAAAAGTGCCGCTGTTTTGGGTGGATCTATTTTTGGATCAATGGGCGGATATAACCCCTTATTTGGAGCGGCCCCAAACCGTTCTGCTAATGAACCGGTACGGATGATGTATAACGAAAATCCATACGGACCATCTCAAGTGGCCAGACGGGCCATGCGAAGGGCATTTGCTGAAGCAAACCTTTATTCCATGCGCGATGCTAAAGGAGAGTTCAAAGTTCTCATGGCGAAGCAGAACGGCGTAACGCCGGATCATATTGCGGTGGGATTCGGCTCTGGAGAGATTCTGAAAAAAGGGGCCCTCATGAATGGTATAGACAAAGGTGAACTGGTTTCGCCATCTCTCACATTTGAAACCATCAACCGCTATGCCAAAACCATGCAATCAAATGTGAAACGCATCCCCATGGATGACAACATCGGCATAAACTTGGATAGGATGGCATCTGCTGTTAGCCAAAAAACGAAACTGGTATATCTCTGCAATCCCAATAATCCCACCGGACAGCTGATGGATTCAGATGACCTGGAATCATTTTGTAGTGAAATTTCAAAAAAAGCAACCGTTTTTGTGGATGAAGCATATCACGAATATGTGATGGACCCGAATTACCGTTCCATGATCGGACTGGTAAAAGAAGGAAAAAATATTATTGTGTCCAGAACAGCGTCCAAAGTTCATGGTCTTGCGGGTTTGCGGGTTGGTTTTGCCATCACCACCCCAGAGATTGCCAAACGGATGGAATCTTACCTCACCGATTCACTGAATATTGTGGGCCTTCGTGCTGCCATTGCTTCTTATCAGGATGAAAGATTTCAGGCGTTCAGCATCGAACAAAATAATAGAGCTAGAAAAGTCGTTACAGATTTTCTCGATGAAAAAGGAATCCAGTATTTGGATTCCCAGTCCAATTTTATTTTCATCAAAACGGGAATTCAGATTTCAGACTTTCAACCTGCCATGGAAAAATACGGAGTCATCGTGGGGCGGCCATTTCCTCCTTATACAGATTGGTGCCGTCTAAGCATGGCCAAACCAGAAGAAATGGAACGGTTCAATCATGGATTCCATCAGGTGTTGGGGTGGTAATCTAATGAATCTTGTGAATACATTGATTGTCAACCACCCCTTGCCAAGTAGATTGGTAAGGGGTGGTTTCTAAAATAAAAACATGGAGACTAACATGAAAAAAATATTAATAACCATTTTCCTTTTATCCTTTTCCATCCACCTATTCTCCCAATCACCATCCAATGATCACGACCTTCAGAAACTTTTTCACCAGTGGCGGTCATTTGAAATTCCGCCTTTAAAAAATGGGGCACCGGATTACACGAAAACCCAATTCAAAAAAAGACATAAACAATTCACATTGCTTCAAAAACGACTTTCCCGAATCGATACCACCGGTTGGTCAATTTCGTCCCAAGTGGATTGGCAGATCGTGGCAGCAGAAATGAACGGATACGATTTTAATTACCGTATTTTAAAACCTTGGGAAAGAGACCCTGCTTTTTATCAAACGATTTGGATGTATCAAAGTGACGTGCCGGCCCATGAAGGTCCGACAAACCATGGTACCTTAGAATATTGGACCTATAGACTGCCCTTATCGAGTGAATCAAAAAAGCAATTCACCCAAGAATTGAAAAGCATTCCACCCTTCCTTAAACAGGCACAAGCAAATCTCACCGGCAATGCCCGAGATCTATGGATTGCAGGCATTCGAAATTTTGTCCAACAGGGAGAACATTTAGAATCCATTCAAAAAGAATTGAGTGAGCACCATAGCAGGAATAAAGATCCAGAATTATTCATGGCATTAGACAATGCAAAAAAAGCGAATAAAGTATTTATCCGATGGTTAAAAAAAGAATCATCAAAAAAGAATGGTCCTTCTGGGATTGGGAAGGATAATTACACATGGTATCAGCAGAATGTCCACCGGGTTCCCCTCACTTGGGATGAAGAAGTGCAATTGCTTCAACGGGAACTTGATCGGGCTTGGACCTCTCTAAAATTAGAGGAGCAGCGAAATATGGCCTTGCCACCCATGGTTTCAGCAGATACGCCGAAAGAATTTGCAGCGTTAACAGAAAAAGCGGTTAAAAAAATGATGGCGTTTTTAGAACAAAAAGAGATCATGCCCATCAAGCCAAATATGGAACCGGCACTACGGGAACATATGGGGGAATTTATTCCAGTTGAAAAACGCAATTTCTTTTCGATTGGGATGCACTTTGATCCACTGCCGCTTTATTCCCACATGTACCACTGGTTCGACTTGGCGGAAGTTCGAGATAATCCACATGAGAATCCAATTCGACGGGGGCCACCCTTGTACAATATGTACGATTCCAAAAGTGAGGGAATCGCCACATCAGTAGAAGAAATGTTTATGCACGCGGGACTCTATGAAGACAGCCCGAGATCAAGAGAAATTGTTTGGATCATGCTGGCCCAGCGCGCCGCCCGGGGATTGGGTTCCCTCTATGCCCATGCCAATATGATGACCATGGCTGAAGCAGGACAGGTCCATGTGAAGTGGACTCCCCGAGGATGGATGAAACGGGAGCCCCACCTTCTTCAATTTGAGCAGCACCTTTACCTCCGCCAGCCGGGGTACGGCACCTGTTATGTAACGGGAAAATATCTCATTGAAAACCTCATGGCCGAATATGCGAAAAAGCTTGAAACAGAAGGAAAACCATTCGTACTTCGGAAATTTTTAGATACATTTAACAAGGCGGGGAATATTCCTGTAGAACTTATCCGCCAGGAAATGATTGAGAATTAATATGAAAAACATTTTAACAAAGATTAAAATGTAAGGAAACTAACATGAAAAAAATATGGCTCATTCTTTTTTATACACTTGTGATTGCGCAGGATAAATACCCTGTTGACCATGATATGGTGGCCAAAATTCGGGAAGAAGGATTTGAACGGTCTCAGATTGCCAATACTTTATCTTATATGACTGACGTTTTGGGCGCCCGCCTTACCAATTCAAAAGATATGCGCCGTGCCCAGAAGTGGGTGACGGGAGAAATGAAACGGATTGGACTCACCAATATCGAAATTGAACCGTTCATGGATTATGGTGTCAGTTGGGATAACAAATTTTTCTCCATCCATATGCTGGAGCCGGATTACCAAATAATGGTCGGGTATCCCATCGCCCATACACCGGGGATCAACGGTCGACAAAAAATGAATGTGACGATTGCGGACATTAAAACCAAAAGTGATTTGGAAAAGTATAGAGGTAAGTTAAGAGGGAAAGCGGTATTGTCTGTAACCATGCCGGTAATTGATCAAGAACGAATCCGAAATGGCACACCCCGATTCACCGATGAGGAATTGACTGTATTAGCCAACGATCCGCCCAAAAGAAAAAGACGTAAACGGCCACCACCCGATCCGGAACGGGTCAGTACGGTTGAACGAAATGCATTCTATAAAAAAGAAGGTGTTTCGGTCATCTTAGAAACAAGAGGGAACCGTGTGGCAATGGTTCCGGGATATGCGCGCCCCGGTGCTAAAAAAGATAAATGGGATCGGCAGGGAACACTTAACCATTTACCCATCGTGACCCTGACACCGGAACATTACAACCGCATGTATCGCATTCTTGAACGAGATATTCCGGTGCGTATTTCGGTGGAAATAAAAACAAAAATTGGGAGAGAAAGACAGTGGGCCCGGAATGTGATTGGTGAAATATCTGGTTCTGATTTAAAAGATGAAGTGGTCATGCTGGGGGCTCATTTCGATACCTGGCACGCCAGCCCCAATGCATCGGACAATACATCCGGTACGGCGGTGATGCTGGAAGCCATTCGCATTCTGAAAGCGGTGGGGGTGACGCCCAGGCGCACCATTCGAATTGCCTTGTGGTCCGGAGAAGAACAGGGCATCCATGGTTCCCGGGAATATGTATATAAACATTTTGGAAATCCCAATGATCCTGAAATTGGTGTGAAGCCGGATTATGAAAAATTCTCCGCTTATTATAATCAGGATTATGGTCCGGGCCAGTTTCGAGGCATGAATTTGCAGGGGAATGAAAATGTGCGGGAAGCATTCACATCATGGATAAAACCATTTCACGATTTAGACATGACCACCATCTCACCCCAAAGTTTGGGCAGTACAGATCATATCCCTTTTGACAGGGTTGGGTTGCCGGCATTTCAATTTTTACAGGATAAAATTGGCGGCACTGGCGGTCATACGAATCTCGATTATTATGATACAATCCCCATTGAGGATATACAAAAGAATGCGGTGATTGTGGCATCTTTTGTGTACCACACCGCCATGCTGGATGAACGTCTACCCCGAAAGGGAGAGTAAATGAAAAACATTTTGGCCAGAGGCGGGATTGAATTAAAAGAGGGTATTTAAAACGAGAAATAATATCTACGCTGTTTTCTGTATCTTTTTATTATTCATCAATTCCTGCAGTGAGGAGCCGGGAGATGAAAAGGAGGAATTTGGTTCAGGTTTGAACCTGTCCACGCCCTATGTGAATGAGTCCGATATTGAAAGAATCAATGAAGCATTTAGCCTCCATGGAAATGCACCTTGGGGGTTCAAGCACGTTGGAATAGATTTTTTCCCGGAGGAATCTCTAAAACAGTTTGCATCATCATGTGATGGCGAAGTAACTAAAATGGATTTATGGCAGAATGGTGAAAAATGGCAGATTAATTTGATTATAAACTGTGACAAAAAGTTCCTCTTATTATACTCATTTGAACCCTTCACAACAGATGCATCTATTGGACAAGAACAATTGGCCCAAATATTGGTGAAAGTTGGTGATAAAGTGTCAAAAGATGATGTGATTGGTGCATTAGTACTTACAGTCGGGCATGTTCATTTTTCATTAAAGCAGAATAATGAATTTATCTGTCCAAAAGAATATTTCACGGAAGAAGCCTATAATTCTATTATGAGAATCATACATAAAACCCATCCGGATTGGGAGATGTGTTATTGATTTAAATCCCAATTAGGAAGAACCGAATCAATGATGATCAAATTAAATATATCAAAAAATTCTTTGTAACTTTATCCAGAATAAATAACGCGTGGAGGAGAATAATGGAAAAAATAGTGAAATGGGTCATAACGCTTTTGGTGTGCACAATGGCACTCTATGCCGGTGATGATTGGTCCAAAAATAAAAAAGCCATCGACAAGTCAGTCGAGAAGCACCGGAAGGCGCTCATCAAAATTAGTGATGCCATTTGGTCCAACGCAGAATTGGCATTGGAAGAACATAAGTCATCTAAAATTTTGGCGGACTATGCGGAAAAGAATGGTTTTAACGTAGAGCGTGGTGTGGCTGGGATGCCTACAGCCTTTATTGCTACATACGGTTCCGGCCGGCCGCGGATTGGAATCCTGGGGGAATTTGACGCAAACGCAGGCATTTCCCAAAAAGCGCAATCAGAAAAAGAAGCTTTAATTGAAGGAGCCCCGGGCCATGGCTGCGGACATAATTTATTTGGCACGGGCAGTCTCGGTGCCGCCGTCGCCATTAAAGAATTGATGGCCAAGGGCAAGATCAAAGGGACGGTGGTTTTTTACGGCACCCCTGCAGAAGAAACCATTTTTGGCAAGGTATGGTTCGCCCGAGCTGGTTTATTCAATGACCTCGATGTGTGTGTGGATTGGCACCCTGGGGATGATATGGAAGCCGCCACACAAAGCAGCAAAGCGCTCATCGATTTTCGCGTCAATTTTTATGGCAAATCCGCCCATGCATCTGCGGACCCTTTCAATGGTTTTAGCGCTGTGGATGGGATGGAACTATTTACCACGGGCATTAATTATTATCGGGAGCATATTAAACCCACGGCCCGGATCCACTATCAAATTGAAAAGGCGGGTGATGTTGTGAATGTAGTTCCGGACAAAGCCCAGATTTGGGTCCGAGTGCGAGAGAATGATCGAGAAAGTTTAAACGTGGTTTATCAACGGGTGATGAAAATGGCCGCTGCAGGCGCCCTCATGGCAGAAGTGGAGCACGAGATTAATCTCATTTCCGGTATTTATGAAATTTTACCGAACCGTCGTGGTGCTGCTGCGATTCAGGCCAATTTTGAAATGTTGGGTCCTATCAAATACACCAATAAAGAAATGGAATATGCGAAAGAGATTCAACGGGCCACAGGCAAACCGGAGGTGGGTATGGATGGGGCCATTTATCCATTGAAAGAAACCAAGCCGGCACAAGGCGGCTCCACGGATGTGGGGGATGTGAGTCAAATTGTACCTGTGGTACGGTTATCAACACCGGCAGCCCCTAAAGATGTACCCTGGCATTCATGGGCTGTGGTGGCCTGTACAGGAATGTCTATTGGACATAAGGGAATGATTCAAGCGTCAAAGGCATTGGGTATGACCATGGTGGATTTATTTGAAGATCCCCAATTGGTAAAAGAAATAACAGCAGAATTCAATGAGCGGAAGGGTTCAAGCAAATATGAAGCAATGATAGCCCCAGGCCCGCCGCCAGTGCCCCAGAAGTAATTTTTTTTTCAACTCACCCCATCCCCTCTCTTTCAAAGAGAGAGGCGGTTTGGCCATCATTATTCCAGGGCCTTTAGGTGGGGTGAGTTAATAAAATTGTATACTTCATCCATGTTTAAAGCAATATGCATATCCATTTCCATTTCCTTTTTTTTGACCTGCGAGGATAAGCCAAAAGAGGAAGAAATTGTTCTGCCTGTTGTACATCAATACACGTCGTACTTTACTGGGGAAACAATGGATAAAAAGACATCCCCAAAAGGGGGCGTTTGCCTTATGGGTGGCTCCAGTGAAGATGACAACGCCATGAGATGGTTTTTGAATCAATCCGACGGTGGAGATATTTTGGTTCTCCGGGCTTCAGGGTCGAATGGCTATAATGATTACATGTATTCTGATCTGGGCGTCACCATCAATTCCGTAGAATCCATTGTGGTGAAAAACAAGGATGCCAGTTACGACACAACCCTTCATCGAAAAATCAAGCAGGCAGAAGGTATTTGGTTCGCTGGGGGCAACCAATGGAATTATGTAAACTATTGGCGAAATACACCAATTGATAGTCTCATCAATGTGGGTATCAATAATCGGAATATCGTTATGGGGGGCACCAGTGCCGGGATGGCCATCCTTGGAGAATATATCTTTAATGCGAAAAACGGCACTGTCACTTCTGAAGAAGCGTTAGGTAACCCTTACCGTGAGGATGTTTCTATTGATTCACTTAATTTTATCGATGTAAAATATTTGGAACACGTGATTACGGATACCCATTATAGTCAGCGTTTGCGACAAGGAAGACATGTGGCTTTTATGGCGAGATTGGTTAAAGATTTTGGTGTGAATGCCAAAGGAATCGCTGCCGATGAAAGAACGGCCATCACGATTGGGATGGATGGAATCGCCAAAGTATATGGTGAATCGAATAAAGCGTTTTTCATTCAAATGACCGGACCAGCACCGGAATCCTGCGTGGCGAATCAACCCTTGAATTGGAGCGCCGATTCCACAGCGCTGAAAGTGTATGAAGTGAAGGGGACTTCGAATGGCTCCGCCACTTTTAATCTGGATGATTGGGAAACGGGAAGCGGCGGTGCGTGGCATCACTGGTTTGTGATTGATGGTAAATTCAACTCAAAATCTTTTTAATTTTAACTCATCCCAACCCGTATGGGGAGGACCAATAAACATTAGAAAAGGAATCTCTTCCCCTATTTGGGGAGGATTATGGTGGGGTTTATAAATAATGGAAACTTCAGAATTACTACGAATTCATTCCATGTCGTATTTTCCGCTATGAATTTCACATTTTTACAAATCTTTTGGATCATCCTTATTATTATTGCCATAGTCAGCATTAGGCGAATTGCTGCCCAAAAAGGGTGGACACTCAAAAACTTTATCCGCATTGAAGATGTGGATGATGATAAGAATGAATCATAAGTTCCTCCTCAATAATTAAATTCACAAAATATTCCCATTATATAAATACAATTAAATTAGAATTTAGAGACAATGGACTCTTGACTGATGTTTATTATTTTCTTGCCTTGTCTATAATTTAAAATCTACTTTAGATTAGTGACACTTGATTCTTAATTCACTTAAGCTTGAGGTAATTTGATTATACCACAGACATTCCGGGGGGTTTGCCCACGGGAAAATCTCCTCATCAGTAGAAGTCTGTCCATTCTTTTTAACATACCCCTTCCCCTAATACCCATGTCAGACTTCTGACCATATATAAAATATTTTATCCTGCATTTTAATGAATTCAACAATTGTAAAAACAAGTAAACAAACCAAAGGAAGAATATAATGAAAACAAAGATCCTATTTACCTTGGCTATAATGACAGGTGTCATGTTTGGCCAGTACAATCCGGATAATCACGTAGTGACCATTTCTATGAATTACATGAACAACATGGATGAAGTTGAAGATGGTTCATGGACTAAAATGGGTGAGTTAATGGAAGAAGAATCATCCAAAATGAACCGTTTGGATAAGGATATGATCAGTAGTTTGGTATTGGGCCATGGCTGGTCTGGTTCATTAAATGAAGTTGTTTATATAGTGAACGAACAAAATAACAAAAGGAGAATACAATGAAAAAAATCATAATGACATTAATTGTTTTGAGTATGGCAAT
>ENA-ORDI01000260-ORDI01000260.1-marine-metagenome-genome-assembly--contig:-NODE-260-length-38223-cov-4.569653_pt1 | contig 38223 bp, 35 predicted proteins | sample MGYA00248628_ERZ508525 | MGnify/ENA primary metagenome ERZ508525 (study PRJEB26195, sample SAMN05422138) | marine metagenome | isolation source: East of Porto Seguro, South Atlantic Ocean | place... | reverse complement strand
GTCCACGGGGATAATAAACCCTTGTACCTAATACATGAAGATTATTCCTGCGATTGGAATTCCATAATTCGTGCACCACCTCTTTCGCTAAGGCTCGGGATCTAATCAACTGTATTTCGTTCACCATGCGATTTTTTGATCGTTCTCCTCCAATATCCATAATCCTATTGGCCCCGGGCTTTTCCCGAATCATTACGGTGGCCGTGGCCTGGTACTGGGGTGGAATTGTGTAAGTATTATAGGTGGTATATCCCAACCCAATCAGTGTCAAGATGATAATTTTTTTCAGGTGAATACGCAGGATCACAAAATAATCCCGCAGATTCAATTCATTGACTGGGTTATCGTAATTCTGGTTAATAGTTTGTAATCTGGATTGATTTTCCATCAGTTACCAGCAAGGCTTTGTAGTTGCAAATAAATGGTTATTAAGGAAAAAAGTGTGTTTATAGTTCCAATCTTTGTTAAAAAGTAACTGGAAAATTTCTGAGGCACAATGATGGTGTCATTGGGTTTTATTTTTATAAAATTAGAGCGATTACCGGTGTTGATAAATTCATTCAGGTCAATATGATATACTAATGTTCCATCTGCATCTGGAATTTCTCGATAGATTCGAACATTTGTTAAATTTGCACCATCCATGGGTCCGCCCACAACGGAAAGCAGCGTTGCAAAATCAATTCCGTCATAGACAATGTGACTACCAGGGCTTCCAACATGACCCCATACATTGACATTCATCATTATATTGCCCTTGGCATTGGTCAGGTATCGCTCGCTGGATATCTGGTAATCGGAGAATATGGGCGGTTCTGCCACCTTATCCTGGGCATAAAGTAATCCAAACAATAAAAAGGTGAGAAAATATTTAATTTTCTTCATACCTAATCAAGTTAATCCTATTCTATCTTTTATCCGAGTCAAGAAATTAGGGGCATCTTCCTGTACATAATCAAAATCCACTGAGATTGGCGTACCATCAATCACCGCTTTCGGGTTTTCTCGTACCATAGCATCAACTCTGTTTTCGCCCCAACTTCGAATTAATTCAACTGTTTCCATTAAACAAAAATTACGTCGTTTATTATCATGAGAATCTGATCCTAAAATTTGACACCAGCCATTTTTTATAATTTTTTCCGATGCACCTTTTGCTCCTTTACCCAATAATCCCAATGGACTTCCAGCATCAACCTGGATAATACACCCTGCTTCTAACCATTCTGCCACAAGATTTATTTCATCCTGTATGGGTTTATATCTTTCTGGATGGGCAATAATTGGCGTGACCCCAGCCATTTTCAAATCGAATAATACCTGTTTTTGAATGTTAGGTAATTGGTGAACCTGAAACTCAATCAGCATGTATTTCCCATGTGTAAATGTTGAAAGAGGATCATCTTTTATTTGAAGAAGGTTTGGGAGGAAAAAAACTTCAGCACCACAATGGAGTTTTATTTGAATATCATTTTTATCTAATTCCTGTTGTAGCTGCTCAACTTCACTTTGAATTCTCTCACAGGAAATATCTTCATTTTCCACCTTTGGATGTTGGTAATGAACTGTGTTTACCACATCCGTTATGCCTTGATCAGCAGCATGTGTTAACATCTCAAGAGACATTTCCAGTGACTTGGATCCATCGTCTACATTTGGGAGAACATGGTTATGGAAATCAATCAAGTTTAAGCAAGGCTCCGCCCCGCCAGTCCCATGGAGACTGGAAAGGCAATTTATTAAAAGGCTGAATCCAGCCTATTTTTCGGAAAAGATCCGAATTATGTCAGGCGATTAATTGCCCGGGACATCAAAACATCTACCATTTTGGTAGAATTAGTCCATTTAATATCCGCAATTTGATTTTTCTCTTTGGTTTTTCGAACCAATTCATCTGCAAACGCAGGTCCTATCAACTCAATATTTTTAAAATCAAATTCGATTTCAGTTAAATCTTTTATGTTGTGCAATAAACTTTGTGCCTGAATTCTGGAATTCACTTGTTCACCATCACTTCTCACCAAATTAACAGGGATTCGCACCAACTTATTTTCCCGATCAAAGATTTGGCGAAAAATCTCCTGACATGTCCTCCTTGAATTTGATTTTATTTCCAAGTGAATTCTGGTTCCTTTTTGCTGAGATGATCGGGTAACTGTCCATTCATTTTTTTTGTTATAATAGGTCAAGCAAATCCCGGAGGAATCGATGGTTACTTTATCAAAAAGGTGAATCACAGTCATCAATTCATCTCCGCCATGATTTTGGGGATCCGTTGTAATTCGACCTTTGGCAATTTCTATGGCAGCAACCTGAATATCTTCCAGAATTAAAGAATTATTCAGGTTTTCAAAGATACCAATGCCGTTATCACTCAAGACGAAATGAACATCATTGGGAGAAACATAAAGTTTATAATGGAGTTTTGTTGCCTGGGCATGATCAAGGGCATTGGATAGCAAAGCCATGATGGAGAATTCGCAAATCTCATAAATATTGAGCGCAACAGAATTCAGATTGGGGAGGATTTGCTTTTTTAAAATTTTATCAGGGGAAAAACTAGAGTTAACATCAATCGTTTGAGAATAATTAACGAGGGGGATTAATTCGTAAAATCGATCTCTCGTCTTTCCATGGGCCACCACGCGATCTTCGCTTATCAAGGTATGCATATGCTTCAGGATTGCTTGACGAGACAACCCGAATTTCCGGATGCTTGCCTTAATAATATCTTTCTGATGCCTCGTAAGGTTCTCAAGAATGAAATCTTTTATTTGCTCGGAAGAATGCATGGCCTGAATATTAGTGGTTTATTATCAACTATAACCATTATTATTATAAACTGATTTTACTTTTTTTATCAACTTGAAATGAACTTTTTATTCGTAAAATCAGATATGACATAAATTTATATCATCAAGAAAAAGACCTTTCAATTTTCATAGGTGAAAAAATAATAAATATCTAAAAATTTTAATGGATTCAAACGAACAAAATAAAAAATGGATCGCGGTTTACACCAAACCACGGCATGAAAAAACGGTAGAAAAAGAACTCCAGAAAAAGGAATTTGAAGTCTATTTACCCCTGCTTAAACAACGGCGAAAATGGAGCGATCGAAAAAAATGGGTGGAGTTTCCATTATTCCGTTCATATATTTTTGTGAAGACAGAAATAAAAAATGCACTTTTTGTCCTTCAGACACTGGGTGTTGTAAAAGTGGTCAAGTTTGGTGGTGAAGTGGCTGTGATACAAAATGATAGTATTCAAGCCATTAAACTCATGATAGAGGGCGGATATAGTCCTGAAGCAACGGACTATTTTGTAAAAGGGGATCCAGTAGAAGTAAAAGACGGACCCCTAAAAGGACTCGTAGGAGAAGTGATTCGTGTGGATAATCACGATCGACTTCTTGTTCGGGTTGATGCGATTCAGCATTCGGTTTCAGTCCAAATTAATCGCGCATTTCTAAAATCAGTATGAGATGAAGGCATCTGATTATCAGATTATCATTATTGGAGCAGGTGTCGTGGGACTTGCAGTTGCACGGGCACTTGCTGAAAAGGGCAAACAGTCTGTCCTTATCATAGACCGTGAAACTGGATTTGGCAGAGGGATTTCGGGCAGAAACAGTGAAGTCATCCATTCCGGGATTTATTATCCCCAAAATACATTAAAATCCAAATACTGTATTAAGGGTCGTGATCTTCTTTACCAATATTGTGCAAGCAATAATGTTTTTCACCAGAAGTGCGGAAAAATAATCATTGCAGACGAATACCAGGAAGAAGCTCTTATGAATTTATTTCATTTGGGAGAATCGAAAAATCTGGGTGCTTTGAAACTTTTATCAAAAAAGGAAATATCTCATCATGAGCCTAACATAAATGGGGTAATTGGATTGCTGATAGAGTCTACCGGAATTATTGACGCTCATGGTCTTATGAGTTCATTTTATCAAAGATCCAATTCATCTGACCACGATTATTTATTTCAATCAACTATTTTGGGTTGTAAAAAAACCCAGAATGGCTATCAACTCACGATTCAATCACCGGCTGCAGAATTAGAAAAAGTAACATGTGATTGGGTTATCAATGCGGCAGGACTCAATAGCGATCTTATTTCAAATATGATTCTCCCAGTAAAATCCACACCTGAATTAATATTCTCGAAAGGATTTTATTTTTCCTTGGCGAGCCGATGGAGAAATCGATTCAATCATTTGATCTATCCCATACCGGATAAAGATCATCGTTCATTGGGAATCCATTTAAGTTTTGATCAAACCGGCAGAGTAAAGCTAGGCCCAGATGCTCATTTTTTACATGAAAGAATCGAAGATTATTCCATGGATGAATCCTTAATGAAACCTTTTTATGAGGCAGCATCTCAATACATTATCGGTTTAAAAATTGAAGATCTAGTACCGGATTTTTCAGGTATTCGACCCAAAATCAAAAATGAAAATTATTCATTTGCAGATTTTTATATTGCTCATGAGGAAGAAAAAGGATTTCCGGGCTGGATAAATTTAATAGGGATTGATTCACCGGGCTTAACTTCAGCCATTGCCATCGGTGAAGAAATCGAAAGATGGATAAATGATTCATAAAAAGGGATTTAACAAAATCACATTTGACTATGAAAACATCCGAACCATTAAATTCCTAACCCCATAATTGAGAGGAAATAATGAAACCAATTTATCAAAAACTAATCATCCTCTTTTTATTACTACAAGGGTCTTTGTTGGCTCACTGCCAAGTACCCTGCGGTATTTACAATGATGCAGCCCGAATCGTCCAAATTCAAGAAGACTTTTCGACCATTCAAAAAGCAATGAATAAAATCAAAGAGTTATCGGAGCAACAAGATGCCACTTCAATGAATCAAATGACACGGTGGATTCTGACGAAAGAGGAACATGCGTCTAAAATACAAAAGGTGGTTTCAGATTATTTTCTAACTCAACGAATCAAAGTAAAAACTGAGGGCCCCGAATATGACCTCTATGTAAAACAAACAATATATTTACATCAAATCCTTGTATCAGCAATGAAATGCAAGCAAACGGTTGATTCAAAAAATGTGGATTATGGTTTGGATCTGATCGAATCCTTTATTGATCTTTACTTTGACGCCCATGGGAAAGATCATATTAAACAATTGAATGAGTAATTAGATCTTACCTTGGTGTGAATTTTAAACGGGAGTCATCGCGGAATAATCAGGAATTTATTCAGCATTTCGCAAGATTAGATGAATGATTAATGCACTTATAAAAAAACCCTGTATCTTGTCATTCGTATCCGCCAGATGGCGGAGTAGATGGAACAGGGCTTTTTCAAATGGCGGGAACGCCTGGGAATCGAACCCAGCTCCCCGGGACTACCGGGGACAACGGCTTTGAAGGCCGCGGAGAGCACCAGCCACTCAATCATTCCCAAAGTGTAAAAATAAAACGAATAATCACTCTATCTTTTACTTCTTATAGCTTTTTGGACGATAAAGAACTCTATAATCTGTCCCCAACTTCTTTTTGATCACTTTGCCCACCCGTTCCGCTTCTGATTTATTTTTAAATCGAACCACGCGAACTGCATGCAGTTTCCTGCCATTGGTTTGAACAGGAGATATTTCAACTTCATACCCAATTTGGGACACTTGCAATTTCATGCGGTTCGCATTGCCTACATTTCCAAAAGCACCGATCTGCACAACATAGGGTTTGGGCTCCATGACTTTGGGTTTCAGTTTCATGGGGCTTGATGGTCTTTTTAGCTTTGTTACACCATACCCTTCAACATCCAATGCAGGAAACATACTTTGATAAATCCCAACATAATACCGAACCGAATCTTCTTCACCGATGGCCTTAAATGAACTCACCATTAGATCAACCACCCGTTGAATATCCGGGAATCGTGGATACCTTCTGGGAATCTGGCACAATTGCCGTCCTGCTTGAGAATACAATCCCCGGGCATAAAAATACTCACCGATCTTCACGGCTGCATCAGGCGCATATTTTGATGCTGGGAATTTATCCAGCAGGTTACTATACATTTCAAGGGACTTCATTCCGTCTGATGTCATGAGTGCCTGAAGATAAAGAACACCTGGGTCATTGGGATATTTCGAAATAAGCTCCGGAAGATATTCTTTAACACCCTCTGTTTGACCCTCATGGAGTAAGGACAAATACATGTCCACATTTTGAGCAAAAAGAAGAAAAGGAATAAAAAAGCTTGTTATCCTAATCATCTTTAGCATCGGATAATTTTTCCAGGATTGAATCAACCTGATGAGAAAGTTCAACCGGCGTAGATGTGATGAGAGATAATTTGAGTTTCATGATATCACCACGGACATCTTTGCTATTAGGATTGATAGTACTTTCTATCAGGGATAATGCGGCTCCATCCTCACCTTTCTCTTCCAAAACATTTGCTAAGCGAATGATCGCTTCAAAATTGGAAGAATCAATTTCCAAAATTCGTCTGTAAAAATTCTCTACTTCACTATACCGGCCAAGATCAAAGAGAGCGGATTCAATTTTTCCAAAAACCTGGGATGCATTTTCAATATCACGAACCGCAAAATATTCCCAATTCTCAACAGCTTTTACCAAGTCACGCGTTTGTTCAAACATATCACCAAGATAACGATAAGGCAGCCCAAAGTCTGGAGATGATTTAAGGGCTTTTTGGAAAAAAGATCTGGCTTCATCCGCAAAACCGTTTTTCAATTTTTCCAATCCTTTATACACCTGGAATCGAGCCAATTCATCCGGATCATGCTTCCCGGTGATTTTTTGAATTTGTTTTGTCCACCCTGCTGCCTGATCCCAATTTTTTTCTCTTTCAGAAATCGACAATAAAAATTGAAGTGCCCAAGTATTGCGTTTTTCAAATTTTAATACCTGTTCCGATTCTCTTTTCGCTTTTTGAAATTGGCCGATCTGTTCATAATCCAAAGCCAAGGCTTGATGAATATCTACCTTTAAATCAGTCGATAAATTTGGGCGAACTGTTAAGGATTGATGAATCTTGGTCGCTTGTTGGGGATGGCTTTCCCGAAGAAGATTCCCCAATTGAAGATAGGCCATGATATGATCCGAATCCTGCTTAACCACATCCCGCAGTAAACGGACTGCCTTACCTTTGTCCGCCCTCACCATGGCATTTAACGCTTCAGTGAAAAGCGTATCTGTTTTTGGTTTCTGGGTAGACTTAAATGAAAAAATGTATGAAATGAGCCCAACACCTGCAATCAGTGCCAGAACGATATAAAGGAATGTAACATCCAAGATTAATATTCTCCACCCTCTGTGTCATAAATCCCCTCATCAATGGCAACATTCCGCAGATCGTTCAATTCATCCGTCAAACCACGATTTTTATTTTGGAGACTTCTGATTTCCGATTTTGCAGATAAAACTGAGAAAACGGCTGATAAATATCCACCGAAAATACCAATGGTGATTGCGCCAAGTATAATCATGGAGACAGATGCATTATCATATTGTTTAAAAATCAGGTCAACAAATACTTTTGAATTTTCACCGGCATTTCTGGTTAGAAAATAAACCAATCCTAAAATGAAAAGTATTGATGCGAGTATCTTAGCTAGTTTCATCAGGCGGCCTCTGCTTGTTTTACCATCTGTCCATGGAGTGTGATGCCTTTTGCTGCTCTGATTTGGATAGAAATCATATCCCGAATTTGGGCATCTTCTTTATCAAAAATCACCCATTTATTTGAATCAGTTCTTCCCGCCCATTGTTGGGGTGAACGCTTCGATTCTTTTTCAACTAAAACGGTTTGTGTGGTGCCAACCAATTCTAAATTTCTTTCCAAGGTGTGTTTTTTCTGAAGCTCAATGACTCGTGCTAAACGATCCTGTTTAACTTCTTCAGCAATTTGATCATCATATTCTGATGCTTTGGTTCCGCGACGAGGTGAATATTTAAAATTGAAGGCAGAATCAAATTTTATTTCCTTCATGACGGAGAGCGTTTCATTGAATTCCATCTCTGTCTCTCCTGGAAATCCCACAATAATGTCTGTTGAAATACCAACGCCTGGAAGCCATTCTCGGATGCGTTGAGCCAATTTCAAAAAATGGGCTTTGGTGTAAGTTCGGTTCATCCGTTTCAGGATACGGTCATTCCCAGCTTGCAATGGTAAATGAACATAATTACAAATCGTGTCGAACCTTAACATGGTTTCGAGCAGTTCGTCAGTCATGTCTTGGGGATGAGGCGATGTATATCGAATTCTTTTTAAACCCGGAACTTGGGCTACTTCTGCCAATAAGTGGTGGAATTCCTGTCCCTCATGTCGATAGGAATTCACATTTTGTCCGAGAAGCGTTATCTCGGAAAACCCATCTTGAACTGCCTGGGTTGCTTCAGCCACAATCCCTTCGATAGGTCGGCTTCGTTCACGTCCCCTCGTAAAGGGAACAATACAAAATGTGCAAAATTTATCGCAGCCGCGCATGATGGATATCCAGGCATTAATTCCTTCATTTCGACTCGGGAATAGGTCATCATACACTTCAAACCGGGACAAAGTTGTATCCACGAGACTATTGGTATCTTTTGTTTTTCTGTTTAATAATTCCGGAAGTCTCCGATAGGAATCGGGACCTAAAATGATGTCAACATAGGGGCGATTCTCCAATAAATCATGCTTAAGACTTTGAGCCATACATCCCAAAACACCGATGATTGTGTCTGGTTTTTCTTTCTTAATCAAATCATAGCGACCCAACTGGGAATGGACTTTTTGTTCTGCATGTTCCCGGATTGCACAGGTATTTACAAAAATAGCATCAGCTTGGTCAATTTGGGATGCCTTGGCGTACCCTTCTTTCTGTAAAAGAGATTCGACCAGTTCAGAATCGGCCACATTCATCTGGCAGCCGTATGTTTCTATGAAATACGTCTTGTTCATGAATTAAAGTGTAAAAAGTTATTTTACAGAGTGGGTAAAGAAGTAATCCAGCGGATTTTGCGGCGTGCCGTAATAATGGATCTCATAATGTAAATGGGGTGCAGTAGTACGTCCAGTATTTCCGGTTAACCCGATAAGATCTCCACGCTTAACTTTTTGCCCATATTTCACTTTGAATTTGGAAAGGTGAGCAAAAATAGTGGAATACCCGGAACCATGTTTGATTTTAACATGATTTCCAAATCCGCCCACATAATAAGCTCGTTTCACCACTCCATCAGCAGGTGCATAAATCGGTGTTCCGATTGGAATGGTGATGTCTTGCCCCTGATGGAAGCGGCGAATGTTGTCGATTGGATCTTTCCGGTACCCAAAACTTGAATTGAGATACCCGCCCTCCACTGGACGAAGGGAAGGAATTTTTGTGATTCGTGAAATATCCTCCTGGACCTTTTCATAAATGGATTTATAACTGGTCAACTCCAGATTCACTTCGCGGGAAAGCCTTTCAACATCCATTTCTAAAATCGATAATTCTTTATTCACCGCAGGCGCAAGTTTATCAGAAAATATTGTTGATTCCAATGACCGGCCCCCGATGCCAAGTTTTCGAATATCATGATCGATTTCCGGCATGCCCGCATAGGTACGGATAGCCTTGTCTTTCTCTTCAATTTTTGCTATTTGGTCGTCGATCTGCTCAAGGTGAGCACGGAGAAGTTCCAAATTATTGGCAATGTTTGAATAATTGGATTTGAATTCGGCTAATCGTTTTTCGTAGAGATAATTACTGAGGAAATCTGCACTTATAAAAAGGAATGCACCGAGGACAACAGCCGTCACACTCATTAATGCAAAAGCTTGGCTGCGACTAAAATGCCACTGACGGACACCGGTTTCGGTCTCTCTTTGAAAGATGTAGTTCTTATTTGATAAGGGGTGCTTCATGGGTTTATTTTGCTTGTAGCAATCAAAAATGTTACGCTTTTTGGGTGTGAATTAAAACTGATTTATTAGGGATTGGATTCTTCAGGTTTTTTTTCTTTTTCTTCCACTGATCCCGAATCATCACCATTTTCACCCGTCATTTCAATGATAGGTTCAGGCTCATGCTGTTTTGGGACATTAACAATCTCATGATCTTCGATGCCATATTCGGTCTTGATCTTTTCGATCTCGGATTCTTTATCCGTGATATCAACTTTGATCTCATCGACACGATTCACAATGTCAAAAAAATCTGTATTCCCGGAAAAGGTCGCCATATGGTCTTCTTTGGTATGGGTATAGGCCAGTCTGCCTAATTCTTCATATTTGCGATCCATTTCTCGCTGGAGTTGATGAATTCCGAATTTGATCTTCGAAATTCGAGTCATTTCCTCTGTTTTCGCCATGGCGATGCGGCTCATTTCTTCTGCCTTTTCAACAGCAGATGAACTCCACTCTTTCATATTTTCTTTAAGGTCGTCCCAAAGTTTTGACATTATTTTTTCCGAATTATTTTGAATTAATGATTAAATAATAAGCTTGAATTTACGAAAAATATTAGAAAAATTAATCGAATTCAATTTGATATATGAATCTGGTTCACCGACTGGATATCTTCAATTTGGGATAACTTTTTCAAATCACTCTTTGTTAAAGGATTATCCACACGGATCACAGCAAACGCTTTGTCATTTTCTCCATTACGATTCAGCAGATAAGCGGCGATGTTAATATTCAAATTCCCCAGTAATGTTCCCACATTTCCAATCACACCGGGGACATCATTATTTTCCACTAAAAGCATGGTTCCTTGTGGTGTCACTTCCATTTCCCTGCCAAGCATATTCACAAGACGAGGACGATGATCATCAAACACACTTCCATCCAATTGGTACACGACATCATTAATGGTGACTTTTGTGGAAATTAAATTAACATAACTGGAGTCAGCTGTTGAATAATGGAGATCGATCTCCACGCCTAGTTCTTTAGCAATAGTTTCTGCATTGATGTAATTGATCCGTTCCGGAACACGGGATTGGAGCAACCCTTTCAGGCAAGCCAGTGAAATCGGTTTAATCTCGTCTGCCGTTCCATAACATTCGATAGAAACATGATCGATGGGACCTTCGGCAATCTGGGATTGTATTTGGCCCAACATTTCAGCTAATCCAAGATAGGGCTGAATTTTCTTGAGCTTCGTCATATCCAAAATGGGCATGTTCAGGGCATTTGATATTTTTTCATTTAACAAGCAATCCCGGACTTGTTCACAAATCGCCCGGCTCACACCTTCCTTCGCTTCTTTGGTTGATGCACCCAAGTGTGGAGAAAGAACAATATTCGTTATGCCTACCAATGGATGGGTTCCGTCAATGGGTTCAGTTGTAAAAACATCGATCGCTGCACCGGCAATTTTTTCCTCAGACACGGCTTTGGCCAGGTCTTCTTCATTGATGATGCCACCCCGGGCTACATTGATGATCCTTGCCGATGATTTCATTCGACAGAGGCGATCATAATTAAAAAGGTTTATTGTCTGATCATTCAATGGTACATGGAGTGTGATATAATCTGCTGTTTCGGTCAATGTATCCAAATCAACGATTTTGATCTCATCTTCCCGAAACATATTCTGGCTCACAAATGGATCATACCCGATCATATTCATCCTAAAGGACCTGCACCGTTCCATCACTTCCCTGCCGATCTTACCCAAGCCCACAATTCCCAGTGTTTTATTCTGGAGTTCAGTCCCCACCAACTGATGGCGATTCCATTCCCCTTTTTCCAATTCACTGTGTCCACGATGGATATTCCGTGAGAGTGTCAGCATCAAAGCTACGGTATGTTCCGCAGCAGAAATCGTATTCACATCCGGCGTATTCATGACCACAACACCTTTGCGTGTTGCTGATGGAAAATCAATATTATCCACACCAACACCAGCACGACCGATCACCTGCAAATTTTTTGCTGATTGAATCATGTCCGCTGTGATCTGGGTGCCACTTCGAATGATCCAACCCTGGACATCCTGTGCAGCATTCTGTTTTTCTTCGGGCGTACCATCGGGCAAATAAACAATGTCTAAACCGGCTTCATTTAAAATTGACATACCGATATCTGTAATTGGATCAGAGACGAGAACTTTCATTGGGATATGTGGATTTATTATAAAAAGTTATTGTTGGGCGCTGATCAAATTGAGCGCTGATCCTGCTTTGAACCACTTGATCTGGGTATCATTATATGTGTGGTTGCAAATAATCTCATCTGTTGAACCGTCTGCATGATTTACTGCCAGTGTGAGCGGTTTGTCTGCAGCAAATTGATCCAGATCGACAAAATCAAATGTATCATCTTCCTGAATTTTTTCATAATCAGATTTATCCGCAAAGGTTAAACCGAGCATGCCCTGTTTCTTCAAATTTGTTTCATGGATCCGTGCAAAGGAGCGCACCAAAACAACACGTACACCCAAATGTCTTGGCTCCATAGCAGCGTGTTCACGGGAAGACCCTTCACCATAATTTTCATCACCCACAATAATTGTTGGAATACCGGAAGATTTATATGCCCTTTGCGTGGTAGGGACGGGAGCATATTCTCCAGTCAATTGGTTCTTTACAAAATTGGTACTATCATTATAAAAATTCATAGCCCCAGTGAGCAAATTTTCTGAAATATTATCCAAATGTCCGCGAAATTTCAACCATGGACCCGCCATTGAAATATGATCGGTCGTACACTTCCCTTTTACTTTAATGAGCAATTTCATACCCCTGATACTTTCACCGTTCCACGGTTCAAAAGGTGTCAGCAATTCAAGTCTTTGTGAATTTGGATTTACTTTTACATCAATGGATGATCCATCTTCTGCTGGAGATTGATATCCCAGTTCTTCCACAGCAAAACCGTTCGGGGGTAAATCGTATCCACTGGGTGCATCCAACATTACAGGTTCACCTGCTTCATTCACCAGGGAATCCTTTTCAGGGTTAAAGGTGAGATCCCCTGCTATAGCCAATGCTGTGACCAATTCTGGTGATGCGACGAAAGCATGTGTATTTGGATTTCCATCTGCACGTTTAGCAAAATTCCGATTAAACGAATGGACGATGGTGTTTTTATCTTCATTTTCTGCGCCAGCACGCGCCCATTGACCAATACATGGACCACAAGCATTTGCAAAAACATTTGCACCCAATTGTTCAAAAATATCAATAAATCCATCTCGTTCAATGGTGTACCGAACTTGTTCAGATCCCGGTGTTATGGTGAATTTGGCTTTGGTTTTGAGTCCTTTATCCACGGCTTGTTTGGCGATGGATGCAGCACGGGATATATCCTCATAAGAGGAGTTTGTACAGGAACCGATCAATCCGACTTCGATGGTGGTTGGCCAATTATTGTCCGCAGCCGCTGATTCCATTTGAGAAACAGGTGTCGCTTTATCCGGTGTGAATGGGCCATTCAAGTGTGGCTCCAATTCTGACAAATTAATTTCGATCAATTGATCATAATATTCTTCCGGGTTTGATAGCACTTCCTCATCGGCACGGAGATGGTCTCGTATGCCATCAGCGAGATCGGCTACTTCAGTTCTGCCAGTTGCCCGGAGATATTTTGCCATTTGCTCATCGTATCCGAACAGGGATGTGGTTGCACCAACCTCTGCGCCCATGTTACAAATGGTTCCTTTTCCAGTGCAGGACATTTTATCTGCTCCAGGTCCGAAATATTCTACAATGGCGTCCGTTCCCCCTTCCACAGTTAAAATACCTGCCACTTTCAGGATCACATCTTTGGCAGAGGTCCACCCACTCATTTCACCCGTAAGGTTGACGCCGATCAATTTCGGAAATTTGAGTTCCCAGGGTATCCCCGCCATCACATCAACCGCATCAGCGCCACCCACGCCAATAGCAACCATTCCCAATCCACCAGCATTGACTGTGTGACTGTCGGTGCCGATCATCATTCCGCCGGGAAATGCATAATTTTCTAAAACAACCTGATGAATGATCCCAGCGCCAGGTTTCCAGAATCCAATGCCATATTTATCTGAAACAGATTCTAAAAAATCATACACTTCACCATTCACATCCTTGGCTTGTGCCAGATCAATTCTTGCGCTTTCTTTGGCCTGGATCAAATGATCGCAATGGACTGTGGATGGAACAGCTACCGTATTTTTACCGGCCATCATAAATTGAAGCAATGCCATCTGTGCTGTGGCATCCTGCATGGCAACACGATCTGGGGCAAAATTAACATAGGATTCCCCGCGACCGAATGCTTCCGTGGGTCGCCCACCAAACAGGTGAGAATACAGAACTTTTTCCGCCAGGGTCATAGGGCGATTTAAGACGGACCGTGCTGCATTGATCTGATCTGCCATTCGGCCGTACACACCGCTGATCATTTCCAGGTCAAACATGAATTATATTTCTCCAAAATTTGGTTATGGTTCGTAGGAACAAAAACGGAATTAACCGTTATAAATCAAGACCCAAATTTACTCGAGATAACCCATACTTTCCAATGCAGATGATGAACTCAATCCGTAATTTTCGCGCCATGATGCTGCATTTCACAATCCTATTGTTATTATCAAATGCTCTTTTTGCATCTGTAACCAAAAAAATCATCCAAAATGATGCACATAAATTGGTCATTCGAGTCGATATAAATGCAAGCACCGAAGCAGACCTTCATCCAACTTCTTTCATGCTAGGATTCCCAGCGGCGGAATTACCGGAAACCCATTTTCAATTCCTGAATAAATCAGTATTCCCCTTCACACCACAACAGGATACCATCAGTGATTTTGAATGGATCAACCAACAGAGACTTAAAAATTTAGAAACGGGGACAATTCGTGTTTCACCCCTCGCTAGTTCAAAGGAATATTATCAAACAATTATAATTACACTGGAATTTTCTAAGGCGTATAAGCAATATCGAAATCCAACCAAAATGGAAACAGCATTTTTAAAAAATAGAATTGTGAATTGGGAAACGGCCAAATCTTGGATGATAAAGAAAAAAAGGATCTTAGGAAAGGTTGAAACATTCCCTGATGGACAATGGATTCAGTTTTTTCTAACTGAAGATGGAATGGCATCCATTCCATACACTTCCTTATCAGTGGTTCTTGCAAACATTTCATCAGTGGATCCACGATCATTTTCTATATATATGGCCCAGGAATTTGGACGATCCCGTACTCAATCTACCAATCAGGTCATGGCTGAAAATCTAGTTGAAATCGGTATTTTGGTTACGGGTGAAGAGGATGGTTCATTTGATCCTGAAGATCACATCATTTTTTATGGCCGTGGTCCTTCAGGTTTCGATAGTAGCGGTGATAACTTGAATTGGCATCAGAATATTTATTTTACATCCAATTCCTGTTGGCTTTTTATCCCCACGGATTCAAGCCTTCGTGGAAAAAGGGTTACATCTTCAACACAACCGGAAACGGTTGCAATTACACTGGATTATGGCATGACAGCTGTCCATCATGAATTGGATTTAGTAAACCTTAATGGGGCGGGAACCATTTGGCTCAGTAGTCCAATTGCATCTGGGGGTGCACAAGCCGTGCTGATTAATCTAAAGAATCCAAAATCAGGTGTGGATAGTAAAATCAAAGCCCGCATTTATGGTCATTCTATCTCTGAGACTGCTGATCCAAACCATGAAATTGCGATTTATTATGGAAGTTTGGATGGAACGGTTATTGGGGATACGGTGAAGTGGAGCAGCTCTACAAAACGCGATATTACGGATTATTCTCCAGATATCACTTTAAACGACGGGTCCAATGTTTTTTATATCAGGAATCAATCATCGGACGGAAACTCTTCACCTTATTTAGATTATTTTGAACTTCACTATGGCAGAGAACTTTCCTTTTCAGATTCCTATGAATTCATTTCACCCATAACCGGGCAGGATATTCGGTTTTCATTTTCAGGACAAAAAAGCCAGTCAGATTATCTATGGGATATTACAGATTTGGAGAACCCGGAATTAGTTCAATTTACAGAATCTGGTTTTATGGACGTATCTGTTCCCTCCAATTCATCGAACCATTTTATATTTTTTAATATAAATGATTTGGATGAAATAAGTGATTTAGTATTGAAAGACTCCCAGGATTTTTCATCTCTTCGTCAAACCGGGATTCAAGCTGAATATATCGTATTGGGTCCGGACCAATTTCGGGAAGGAGCAGCCGAATTGGTCAATCTAAGGTCCCCTGCCGTATATGCTGGTTTAGAGACGATTTATGATGAATTTTCAGCGGGAAATAAAGATCCCATGGCCATCCGAAGTTTTATTCAATGGACGCAGGAAAATTGGGTTGACCCGAAACCAAATTTTCTCATGATTTTGGGGGATGGCGGCTATGATTACAGGAATATTAGCGGGCAATCTTCCATTGTCGTGCCAACCATCCAAACTACATCTTATGCCACGGACGATAAACTTGCTACCATCCATGGGAATATCCCGGAACTTGCCATAGGACGATATACTGCAAGAAATGAGACTGAATTAAATAATTTTGTTGAAAAAGTCGTGGCATTGGAAACAACACCAGAGTTTGGACCCTGGCGGCAACGTATCACCCTTATGGCGGATGATGGCGCAAGACCGGAGCCCAAAAGCGGATCAGTTGAGGTTGGAAAATCTCACACCCGATATTCCGAAGTTTTGGCAGGACTCGTTCCATCGTTCATTAGTGTGGAAAAACTGTATTTATTAGAGTACCCGGAAGTGAGTGATGCATCAGCTTTTGGCGTGGTAAAACCTGATGCCACTGAGGATCTTTTTAATAAAATAAATAAAGGGACTGCTATCATCTCTTACATCGGACATGGATCAGCGTACCAGTTAGCACAAGAGAAACTTTTGACCTTGGATCGAGGGGATATCAATCAAATGAATACAGGCATGAAAATGCCGTTATGGATTGTCGGGACCTGTTCATTCGGCCATTTTGACGATCCACTCACAGAATCCTTCGCGGAAGAATTAATCCGTGAGCCTATGAATGCCGCTTCCATGATAATATCCACAAGCAGACCCATTTCGGTGCAGGGTAATGGACGATACACGCGGGAAATATTTGAAACAATCTTTGAAAATGGCCAGGTGACCGATTCTCCTGTGGGAATAGTCTTACAAATTGTTAAGGACGGCGCAACCGAAGGGCAATATTTCCATTTATTTGGTGACCCGGCTATGTTAATTCCTATGCCAAAAGAGACCGTGACAATTACTGAAGTCTCTCCAGACACATTGGAAACTCTTGGGATTGCAACCTTTCATGGAATACAAACTGAAATACCTGGAAACGGAAATGGGTATGTCACCATCATAGATGCAAATCGTGAAGTAACGCGAGAATACCAAGTCAGTTCTGATACTCATTCTTTATCCTACACGCTCCCTGGAGCAACGTTGTTTCGTGGACAATTCTCTTTTATTGGAGAAAGTTTCTCCGGTGATGTCCGAATTCCCCAAGATATATCCTATTCCAATGATCCAGCACGTCTCATGGTTTATGTCCATGATGATGAAAAGGAAGCGATTGGTGTCATGAGCGGAATACAATTGACTGGTGGTGAAGGGACAAATGATACATTTGGTCCGCAGATTTCATTTGAGACCCTTTCCGGACAAATCCTGGAAAACGGTGATCATTTCTTTGAAAATGAAGATTTGATGATTCGACTTTCAGATCCCTTGGGTATCAACCTGACCAATGAAACAGGTCATGAAATTCAAGTTACGGACATGGGTTCAGGAATTTCTGAAACAATTACGGAAAATTTTTATTATGACCAAAATAGTATCGTCACTGGAACAATTACCTTCAGAGCAACACATGGTAAAGACGTAAATATACTGGTAAAAGCCTGGGACAACGCGAATAATCCAGCAGAAAAAAAAATTCAATTATCTAGGTCAACTAAAAATGAACTCAAAATTAAAAATGCTTTTAATTATCCAAACCCCTTCTCTACCATTACCCAATTTGCGTTTGAAGTAACTCTCCCGGCGGATGTTAAACTGGACGTTTACACCTTGGGTGGGCGACGAATTAAATCTTTTGATGAACCCAGCATTTCACCAGGATACCATACCATTGATTGGGATGGGATGGATGCTTTTGGTGGGCAAATCGCAAATGGAGTCTATTTATATCGGCTGAAAGCCGTTGGCGATAAAACCACCGAAACCTATATTGGTCGTTGTGCAAAGTATCGGTAAAATATTCCTATTTTGAATATTTTACTTTAGAAGAAAAAACAGCCCTAACTAAAGGAATATTTATGGATAAAAAAATCACAATGCGAAATAAATATGTAATCCATTCTAATTACGTTTTACATATTTACGTTTTATCTTTGGCAGGAACATCAAATCTGGGATGTAAAAAAATCTTGATTCCAAAGCTGATGAATTATTGAGAATATGAATTTAATACCGCTCATTCTCGCATCCGGTTCGCCGAGACGAAAACAATTATTGGAACAGATTGGACTGGAATTTTCTGTGCTTCCCAGCGATGTGATTGAGGACTTTTCGTTGCCTCTCCCACCGGAAGCATTTACTGAACATTGGGCCAGGGAAAAGGCAAAAAACGTTGCAGAAAAACATCCTGATTCTCTGGTGGTTGGCGCTGATACAATTGTTATTTTAGATGGAAAAATATTGGGCAAGCCCAAGGATGAATTGGACAGTTTTTCCATGCTGCAGTCCCTGTCCGGAAATACCCATGAGGTGATTACAGGTGTGGCTTTTCTAAACATTAATTCTAAGATAGATTTTACATTTAATGAACGGACATATGTTTCAGTTAAACTTTTAAGTGATTTGGATATTCACTATTATATCGATAATTATCATCCATTAGATAAGGCAGGAAGCTATGGCATCCAAGACTGGTTTTCAGTCCATATTAACAAAGTGGACGGTTGTTATTACAATGTAATGGGATTACCGCTTTCTGCTTTCTTCTCAAATTATAGAGCCCTCTCAAATTTGTTCAACGGATTATGAATCCGAATCCTAAATCTATCGAAATTGATGAGGGCAAAATCGTCTATCAGGCTGTTCGATCTTCCGGTCCCGGTGGGCAGCATGTGAATAAAACCTCCACAGCTATTGTATTAAAATATGATGTGACAATTCACGCCTATCCTGTTTGGTTTTTGACACAATTAAAAACGAATGCCGGATCACTATTATCCAAGGATGGTGTTTTGACGATCAAGGCGCAATCGTTTCGATCTCAATCCAGAAATAAAGACGATGCCTTAACTCGGTTGATCGATTTATTTAAGCAATCTGCATTTCGTCGAAAAATGAGAAGAAAGACCAAACCACCAAAACGATCCAATGAAAATCGACTCATCGGTAAAAAAAGGCAAAGTGAAAAAAAGAATTTGAGAAAACCGCCAAAACTGGATGAATAAACTTTTTCTCACGAGAACCTATTCTGTAATTTCAGGGACTATTTTCTATCCCTATGGCCCAATTTTATAAAGAATTAAAAGAGTTAAGAGAATCCCGCGGAATTTCCGTGGAAGAGATCAGCGAACGAACAAAAATCAATATCCGGTATCTTCAGGCAATAGAGGCGGGGGATTTTGATCTCATAGAAATCCCATATTACCGTCTGTTCCTCCGGGCCTATGCAGAAGAAATCGGTGGCGATTCCGAACGGGCGTTGGAACAATTAGATTCATTTATGGGAACTAGTACACCACCGTTTCAAGCAATTCCAAATCAAATCGAAAGTCATTCAGAAGACCCTGTAATCCATAGACCTGACCATGATATCCTTTCAAATTCTAACCAAAAACTTCGCCAAGACTTGATGAAAGGAGGTATTCTTCTCGTTGTTTTCATTTTTGCTATTTTGATCTTTAAAAAGATTTTTAATGAGGAAAGTTCTGCGGTTGTCACCAAAAGTGGCCCCGTAATCCAGAATAAAGTACAGTCGATTTCAGATCAGGATCTTTTGTCCAATTTTATTCTGGACCAAACGAGTGAAGTATTGCTTTCTGTCACACCACCCTTTTTTGTAAAACTTCGTACACACGAGCAAACAGCCTATTCATTCAAAAATGATACGCTTCCTGCAGTTTCTAATATTCTCCAAGCAAATTGGGAACATGATCTTGGCGCGTTTATCAATTCGTCTGAATTGTTATTTACCAATACAAAAGGTCTAACTATTTTCATTAACGGTGTAAACCTTAACCACATCTCTAATTACGATCACCCCCTCCGTTTGACCATCAAACCGAACCCGCCCTCGATGGCCGTTCATCGATATATACCGATTCGGTAATTCATACCTAATATAACCCACTTTTATCCACTGAGATAATTTCTCAACGGCGAATCTGTATTTTCTTGAAAATAATTCTTATTAATTATTGACATTTTTTTGTCGAGTGTGTAAGATTATGGGTAGTTGTGGGTAACTTCCCCTTTTAAAACATGACCTTGACAAACAATACATTCATAGGCGAATACGCATATTCCCTTGATTCCAAGGGACGTGTAAATGTCCCGGCAAAATTCAGGCAATCTTTGTCCGAGGATAATGAGAATACATTCGTTATCACACGGGGGGTGGATCCCTGCATTTGGGTGTATCCTTTATCTCATTGGAAAGAAATTGAGTCTAATCTCCGTAATTTATCTTCCATTTCAAAAATTCATAGAACATTCGTGCGGAATACTGCACGGTATGCTTCCCCTTCCACATACGATAAACAGGGGCGGATCACATTGACGCCGTCCCTGATTGAATATGCCGATTTAGACAAAGATGCATTAATCATTGGTATGATCAACAAAATGGAAATTTGGAATCCAGATCGCTTGGATGAAACCGACCAGCAAAACATGGAAATCGACCCAGCAGCTTATGACGACCTGGCTGACAAAATTATTCTCTGATGTCGCAGGAAAGGCAATCGGGAACGCAGATTCACGTTCCGGTAATGCCGACGGAAGTTATTTCCTACCTCAACATTTTACCCGACGGAATCTATATGGACGGAACTGTTGGGCTCGGAGGGCACGCTACGCTTATCCTCGACCATCTGACTCCCAAGGGACATTTTATCGGAACTGACCGGGATGATGAGGCACTTTCTTATTGCAAAAAACGTCTCTCCGGTTTTCCAACCCCTGTCTCACTTTTTCACGACTCCTATCACAATTTTAATGCCATCCTTGATGGTTTGGGAATTGATCAAGTGAACGGATTTCTTCTGGATCTCGGACTCTCTTCTCTGCAAATGGATTCACCAGAACGGGGATTTTCCTTTGTAGTGGATGCAGACCTGGATATGCGCTTTGATTCATCTCAAGGCGTCAAAGCTGCGGATATTTTAAATCAACTTCCGGCTATGGAATTGGCTGATGTGATCTATCAATATGGTGAAGAAAGGCGTTCCCGGTTGATTGCAAGAAATATTGAAAAAATGCGGCCACTCAAGACAGTATTTGATCTGATTGAAGCCATTCGAAGAAGTACACCGCCCAATCATCGCGATAGGACACTGGCCCGTGTTTTCCAGGCGATTCGAATCAAGGTCAATGGCGAATTGGAAAAACTTGAAAAATTTTTATCCTCATTTACAAAGAGGCTAGTGGTCGGAGGACGCATCGCTATCATTAGTTTTCATTCATTGGAAGACCGCAGGGTGAAACACAGTTTTAAGGAATTAGCGAAAAAAGGCGCCCTGTCGATCCTGACAAAAAAACCCATGATTGCCACAAATGAAGAAATGGCGGAAAACCGGCGCTCAAGAAGTGCAAAACTACGCGTCGCAGAAAGGAGTGCTTAATGGCAAGAAAAAGAATGTCAAAACGAACACGGGATGTGATTCAAAGTCTCATCTTTTTTATCTCAACGCTGGGAATTATCACCTGTCTCATTATTTACCTCTGGGTTTACACGGAGATTGATGAATCCCTTTTAGCCATCGAGATCCAAAATTCCACGGCGAAAGAATTACAAAATGAAATTAATGAACTCCAAAGTGGAATTGAATCATTGAGCCGCCCAGACGTGATCGCAAGAAAAGCACGTGAAGAATTGAATATGGTATTTACGCAACCTGAAACCCTCCAGATCACCATCGATCAATTGATGATTAGAACCCTGTGACGAAAACGTATTTGAAATACAAAACACGGATCACCATCCTGGCAGGATTTATTATCCTGTCATGGGCTGGACTCTGTGTGCGCTTGTTTCAAGTACAAATACTCAATGGCGAACGATATCAAACCGCTGTTGTAAAACAGTCCCAGAAAAAGCAAAATCTCCCAGCGAATCGCGGCAACATTTTTGACCGGGAAGACCGGCCGCTTACCCGCAATATTATTCATTATACCCTGTCTGTTAATCCAACAAAAGTAAAAGACAAGATCGGACTGGCTGCTGCTATCAGTGAAAGGACCGGGCAGCCCCAGGAAAAATATCTTAAAAAACTGAATTCCAATTCCAAGTTTATATACCTCGAACGGAATCTTCAGCGGGAAACACTGGGGATATTGGAAACAACAGCTTTTGATGAATTGAATATTGAGCGAAAATATCGCCGTTACTATCCTCACAATCATGTAGCAGCGCAAGTGCTTGGTTTCACCAATGTGGATGATGAAGGTATCTCCGGAATCGAGAAAGATTTTAATTCCTATTTAACAGGGACATCAGGTTGGGTGTATAAATCCAAGGGTTGGAGTGGAAAAGTCCAACACAAAAGTGGCATGCCATTTCAAACACCTGTGGACGGATGCAATATTCAACTCACGCTGGACCTGGAATACCAATCCATTCTTGAAGAAGAGTTAAGACGACGCCAGATAGAAACCAAAGCAATTTCAGCCACCGGGATTATTATGAACCCGCAAACGGGTGAGATCCTGGCTATGGCATCCACTCCCGGATTTGATAACAATAAATTTGGAACATCTGCACCAGATCAACATCGGATCCGCTCCATCACCGACCAATTTGAACCAGGTTCAACCTATAAAGTCGTGTCTGCCGTTTCAGCGATTTTGGAGAATAAAGTTAGCCTGACAGATGAATTCAATTGCGAGAATGGAGAATTCAACTATTACAATATTAAAGTAAGAGACCATGAAGAATATGGCATGCTCACCCTGCCCCAGATCATCCAATATTCCAGCAATATCGGTATGATCAAAGTGATGGAGCTTGTAGGGACGAAATCGCTTTACCATACCAGCCGGAATTTTGGATTTGGCTCTGCAACCGGAATCAGCCTTGCGGGTGAAACTGTTGGAAAATTGCGTCCTGTAAAGAATTGGAGTGCTGTTTCTTTGGGGCAGATCGCCATGGGACATGAAGTGGGTGTAACTGCCATCCAGTTGGCATCTGCCTATTGTGCTATTGCCAATGGTGGTTATCTCGTAACACCTCGTCTCGTTCGGCAAATCATGGATTATAACCAGGAAGTGATTTATGCTGAAGAACCATCCATTATTCGGAAGATCGCCGATGAGAAAACCATGGACAATATACGGGAAATGCTGCGGGGTGTTGTTGTAAATGGAACGGGGCACAATGCGGAGATTCCAGGATGGGACGTGGCTGGAAAAACTGGTACGGCTCAAAAATGGAAAGATGGCAAATACTCAAATGATCATTTCATTTCCAATTTCGTGGGATTTTTCCCTTACAAAGATCCACAGCTTCTTGCTTTCATTATGCTGGATGAACCGATGCAGCCTTATCACTGGGGATCCGAGGGTGCTGCCATCGCATTTAGGCGTGTGATGAAACGCATTATCAATATGGATGATGAAATCATCCCACCCGTAAGAAACCCGCGTCGGGTGGAATACGCATATCAAGTACCAAAAAGGGATGTGATCATCCAGAGTGAGCCGTCCGTCGCTTTTCAAGCTTCCACCCTCCCGTTGGGATTATCCACGGTTGCAAGGTTTTCAAATAAAGTTGAAATGCCGGAAGTCCGTGGCTTCAGCATGCGGAAGGCCATGACATCACTTCGGCAAGCCGGACTCAAATTTAAAATTCAAGGCAGTGGGAAAGTAGCGTGGCAAAGTCCGAAACCGGGAACAATTTTGAACAAAGGGCACACCTGTATCGTTGGATTAAAATGACAAAATCTCTACATACCATTGCTCATTCACTATTTCAACCCTCCCGGATAATCCCGGATGTTTCTGTTTCCGGAATCAAATTGAATTCTTCGCAGGTTGAAAAGGGTGACCTGTTTATTGCCATTCCCGGGACAAAAATGGATGGCCACGATTTTATTAATGAAGCCATTGAGTCGGGAGCAAGCGCCATCATTTCAAATGGACGAGATGTGGGCAACTTGACTGTTCCCCAGATCAAAGTGGCAAACCCACGGCGAGCTGCATCCATCGTTGCTGGAGAATTTTATGGACACCCAACAAAAGATATCACTGTTGCTGGAATCACTGGGACCAATGGCAAAACGACTACAGCTTCCCTCCTTTATTCTATATTTATGGAAGCAGGTCACAAAACAGCGCAATTGGGGACATTGGGCATGATTGCTGAAGGCTTTGATCAAGAAGCCACCTTGACCACGCCCGATGCCATTGCACTGCAAAAAACATTTTCAGAATTGAGGGATGCGGATTTCTCACACATAGTCATGGAAGTTTCTTCCCATGCATTAGATCAGTACCGAGTTGCTGATGTGGATTTCAATGTGGCCCTTTTCACAAACCTGACACCGGAACACCTGGACTACCACGCCACATTGGAATCCTACTACCAGGCTAAAGCGCGTCTCTTCAGGATGTTGCCCCTGGATTCCACAGCCATTGTGAATGAGTCTGATCCCAATGGGTTGAGAATGGCAGAAGAAACGAATGCACCTACCTTAACCTTTTCTCGATCAAACGGGACATCCATTCATTTTTCCGATCTGGATATTTCCATTTCCGGGATTCAAGGAAAGATCCTCGCAGGTAATGTTACCTATGAGATTGATTCAAACCTGGTGGGTGAATTCAATGCTGAAAATATTCTGGCCGCTGTTTCGGTGGGTCATGCCCTAGGCATTGATAAAAATGCCATTGAAGCAGGGATCATAAATTGCCCTGCCATTCCCGGAAGAATGGAATCATTCCCTCTCGCTAACGGCGCAACAGCAATTGTGGATTATGCCCACACACCCGACGCTTACGAAAAGGTGCTCGGTACCTTAAAAGAAATGTCTGTGGATGATTCCAATATATATGTGGTCTTTGGTGCGGGTGGAGATCGCGATGCAAGCAAACGCCCGGAAATGGCGAGGATTGCTGAAGTATTTGCGACCCATTGTTTCGTGACGCCGGATAATCCACGGACTGAAGATCCGGATCAAATATCAAAAGAAGTGGTTTCCGGTTTTTCCGGGCATGAATTCAGCCTTTTTTCGAATCGTGGTGAAGGTTTAAAGATTGCCCTGGATCGTACTACAAAAAATGATACTGTCGTTGTCTTAGGAAAAGGCCGGGAAGAATATCAGGATATCATGGGTGAAAAAGAATTCTACTCCGATCTAAAGATCATCAGGCAATATCAATGAGAATTGACATCAAACATCCCGAGAGATTTGCCACAGTTTTTAAAGCCGTTACCAGCAAAAAACTTCATCGACCTATTCTGGGAATAACAACCGACAGTCGGGAAATACAAGAAAATGATCTCTACATCGCTTTAAAAGGTGAACGGGTTGACGGTCATTCTTTTCTCGGTTCTGTGGAAAAATCCGGTGCCTCCGTTGCCCTGGTTTCACAGATCAATGAAGACTTGGATTTCCAGCAGATCGAAGGTGATGATCCGTTAAGTATGATTGGCAATATTGCCAATGCCTGGCGGAACCAATTTGATATTCATGTAATCGGTATTACCGGTTCCAATGGAAAAACATCCACGAAAGATTTACTCGTACATGTGCTGCAAAGCAGTTACAAAGTGCACGCCACACAGGGGAATTTCAATACCACCATTGGACTTCCCCTCACCCTCCTGCAACTGGATGATGAGCATTCGGTTTCTGTCCTTGAAATGGGTGCCAGCGTTCCCGGTGAAATTAAAGCGCTTAGCCAAATTGCAGAACCGACACATGGGATCATTACCAACATTGCACCGGCCCATCTGGAAGGATTCGGTTCCATCAAAACCATTACAGAAGAAAAAAGTGCGCTTTTCCGTGCACTGGAAAATGGCATCTCATTTGTGAATTTGGCTGATGATAAAGTAGCGGGCTTGGAAATTTTCGGTGAAAAAGTAACTTTCGGACTTACGCAAGACTGCGACTTTCCTGCTGACATTCATCAGGAAGAAGACGGCTCGCTCACATTGATCTTGGATGCCCATGACATTCCAACCGGAAGCCAGAATTTATCATTTATTAAAAACAGTATTGCTGTTTCCGCTATCGCTGTCACGCTGGGTGTAGAATGGGATAATGTGATTGAAAGAATTCAATCCTTTACGCCACCTTCCGGGCGCTGCCAAGTAAAGCAGTTTGATGATATTACCGTCATTGACGATACCTACAACGCCAATTTGATCTCTTCCCTGGCGGCATTGGATTATTTAAAAGCATTTTCAGGAAACGGACGACGGATCTTTGTTTTTGGTGATATGTTTGAATTGGGACCAACGTCCCATGAACAACACCGCAAGGTCGGAAAAAAATGTGCTGAATTGGGGTTAGATGGTGTTTTTACGTTGGGTGAAAATACAATTCACACCGATTCTGCGCTCAACAGTGGAATTGACCACAAACATTTCGACTCTCATGATGAATTAATCCATTCATTGAAAGATCTCATTCATTCAGGAGATAAAATTTTATTTAAGGGATCCCGTGGTATGACTATGGAAAAAGTGATTCAGGGGGTTTTCACAGACTGATGCTGTATTATTTCCTGACACCACTTAAAGAATCCTTTTCTGCCCTCAATTTATTTGAGTACATCACCTTTCGTGCAGCATCCGCAGCGATTGCCGCACTTATCATAAGCTTCATCGTAGGGCCCTGGGTTATCCACATACTACACAAAAACCAGATCGGCGAAGAAATTCGCCCCACAGGGCCAGAATCACACATGAAGAAAAGGGGCACGCCTACAATGGGAGGAGTCATCATTTTAATGGCTGTACTCCTCCCAACCCTCCTTTTCGCCAAGTTGAACAATCCGATGATCCAGATCATAATTATTGCCACCATTTGGATGGGCATTTTTGGTTTCATTGATGATTATTTGAAAGTCGTCAAAAAAATGAAAAGGGGACTCATCGCCCGTTACAAAATGGCAGGACAAATCGCTCTCGGTACCATTGTGAGCCTTTGGATCTTCAATACACCAGAGTTTGCTGAATTCAGCACAAAAACGACAGTCCCTTTTCTGAAGAATGTGGAAATTGACCTGGGTTTGCTTTATCCATTGATGGTAATTCTTGTGATCACGGGTACCTCCAATGCAGTGAATCTCACGGATGGATTGGATGGATTGGCAGCGGGACTTTTGGCGATCTGTTTCACCGTATTTGCGGCCATTGCCTACATTTCGGGCCGCGTAGATTTCTCCGCTTATCTAAACATCATTTATTTGCCTGGTGCGGGAGAGCTGACCATTTTTACGGCAGCCATGGCTGGAGCCTGCATCGGATATCTCTGGTTCAATTCTTCTCCGGCTGAAGTATTTATGGGAGACACAGGTTCTCTTTCCACCGGTGCGGCCTTGGGCACGCTTGCCGTGCTTCTCAAAAAGGAATTACTCCTTTTCATCATTGGTGGCGTTTTCGTCTGGGAAGCGGTTTCCGTCATGATCCAGGTTTCCTATTTCCATTGGACAAGAACCAAAACTGGTACCGGGAAACGATATTTCAAGATGGCACCGATCCATCATCATTTTGAATTGGTGGGCTGGCCCGAAACAAAAGTCGTCGTTCGATTTTGGATTATTGGACTATTACTCGCTCTTTTTTCACTCACAACATTCAAGATTCGATGATCAATATTTCCAACAGAGAAAAAATTGATATTCGGGATAAAAAGGTCACTGTGATCGGTCTGGGCATGAGCGGTGTCGCGGCGGCATTATTGGCAAATCATCTCGGCGCCCGCGTTTTTGGCAGTGATCCATCAAGTGAATTCCAAATCAGCGATAATGCATTGTATTTATTGCACCACCATATTGCCAGTGAAACAGGACTCCATTCCGATAAGATCTATGATACAGATCTTTGGATCATTTCACCGGGTGTTCCCAAAGATGCTGACATTGTGAAAAAAGCCCAGAAAATCGGGGTACCAATCGTAGGGGAAATAGAATTCGCCAGTTGGTTCACGGATGCACCCATCGTTGCCGTGACGGGATCCAATGGTAAAACGACCACGGTGTACATTTTGTCCGAAATGTGTCAATCGGAAAATGTACAATCCATAATGGGCGGAAATATGGGCATACCCTTTTCTGAACGGGTATTGGAAGAGATCATAAATCCAAAACAAAACCGGGTATTCATTCTTGAGATTTCTAGTTTTCAAATGGAATTTGTCCAGCACTTTTGTCCAAAAATCGCAGTGTATACAAATCTCTCTCCCGATCATTTGGACCGTCATGGTTCCATGGATGAATATGTAAATATGAAATTGAAAATGGCCAAAAATATGAGGGACGATGGATACATTGTTTTTAATGCTGATGATCCACAGTTAACCTTGGCTGTTGAAGGCCACGATGCCCAATTAGCGCCGTTCAGTATGATGCGTACCGGGATGACCTATTCTCTCGATTCAAACCACATCAACACTCTGAGTGGAAATCCACTTATCGCAGTGGATGATATTGCTCTGCCCGGGAAACATAATTTATCGAATATGCTCGGTGCAGCCACATCCTCTAATCTTATGGGTATTTCTGACGACCATATCGCGCAGGTCATGAAAACATTTACCGGTGTAGAGCATCGTTTGGAAAACGTCGCTACCATCAACGATGTCACTTATATCAATGATTCGAAAGCCACAAATTTGGATTCGGTTACTGTGGCGATTCAAAGTTTTAAAAAGCCGGTTGTTTTGATCCTTGGCGGACGAAACAAAGGCGCAGATTTTCGGCTACTCCTTCCACATATCAAGTCAAGTCATGTAAGGGATATTATCTCTTATGGAGATGCCGGGGGGCAAATAAGCACTGCAATAGGGGATGCGGTAAGATCGGTGCAAGTCACTGATCTTAACTCTGCAGTGCGGACAGCCCAGTCTCTGGCTGCTCCCGGGGATGTTGTATTGTTATCTCCGGGATGCGCCAGTTTCGACCAATTTTCGAATTTTGAAGAGCGAGGAAAATATTTTAAATCCCTGGTGGTGGAGATGGGGGCAGCATGATTGATATGCTGATCCAACGATACGACCGTCAACTCCTGATCTACCTTGGAGTTCTTGCAGTCATGGGAACGGTGATGCTTTACAGCGCCAGTTGGTACGAATCTTTCGCCAGTTCAAACGGACGGACGGATATGCTATATTTACAGGGTCATCTCAAACGGATGCTGGTGGGAGTTTTCTTTCTATTTGGTTTTTTGATCCTGGATTATCGTCGTTTAAAGGAGATCGCTCCCTATCTCGTCATTGGAGCCATAATTTTATTAATTGCCACAAAGGCCTATTACCTTGCAAAAGGATTTGGTTGGTATAAACCGGCACGTTGGCTCTTTGTGGGTCCTTTTACGCTTCAAACTTCAGATTTCGCACGGATGGCTATTATTGTTTTCATGGCCTATTACATAGATAAAAAACGGGATCAACTCAAAGATTTTCAAATGGGGCTCCTCCCCGCCTTGAGCGTTTTAGCTGTCACCATGGGATTAATCGTTATTCAACCGGATTACAGCACAGCATTAATGATTGGTGCAATTGGTGTCCTGATTCTATTTATTGGCGGAGCAAAAATTTCCCAACTTTCTCTGGCAGGTGCTGGCGCTCTATTGGTTGGTATTCCTGTCTTGCTTTCGCGAGAATACAGAAGACAACGCATTTTTTCTTTTTTTGGAATCGGCGATAATCCCGAAGTTGGGTATCAGGCAGGCCAGTCGCTCATCAGTCTCGGGAATGGCGGTATTTTTGGTGTTGGATTGGGAAACAGTATTGAGAAAAACCACTTTTTGCCAACACCGCATACAGATTTCATTTTTGCCATCATCGGTGAAGAATTGGGATTTATCTTGGGAACCGTACCGGTGCTAACCCTTTTCCTGCTCATATTCTTTCGTGGATTAAAAGTTGCGAAGGAATGTACCGATCCATTCGGTGTATTTCTCGCAGTGGGTATCTCCTTCAATTTCATCTTATATGCATTTGTGAATGCAGCAGTTGTAACGGGCATTTTCCCGGTTACAGGTTTACCAATGCCAATGGTGAGTTATGGTGGTTCAGGGATGGTGATCAACATGGCTCTCATTGGCATTTTATTAAATGTATCCCAAGCACGCAGGTCTGTGGGTGGCAACCGTGGGTGGAGTCCATCGCTTTATGGCTGATCGTAAAATTCTGATCGCGGGTGGTGGAACAGGGGGACACCTTTTTCCTGCCTTGGCCATCGGTGAAGAAATTCATCGTCGTGAGCCGGATACAAAGATCCACTATGTGGGCTCCAAATTTGGATTGGAGGCTCGGGTTTTTCCGGTGAAGGATGTTTGGCATACCTTGCTTCCCATACGAGGGTTTCAGCGTGGGATCAGTATGCAAAGTATAGGAAGAAATTTATTGCTGCCGGTACGGATCATTCGATCCATGTTGAAATTGCGGTCACTCATGAAAGATTTTCTGCCGCAAGTCGTGGTTGGAACGGGTGGATACGCTTCAGCCCTACCCCTTTATATGGCATCCAAAAAGGAAGAACCATTGCCCATCGTCCTTCAGGAGCAAAATTCATTCCCCGGGGTTACAACCCGTTGGTTTGCACAAAAAGCAAAAACCATTTGTGTGGCATTCAACGAAGCCAATGATCATTTGGAAAAAGAAACGATCCTCACCGGTAATCCGGTACGACAAGGCATCGCAGACGGAGATCGAACCAACGGCATGAATGAATTCAAAATGGAGAAAGACCACCAAACCATTTTTCTTTTTGGTGGTAGCCAGGGATCGGCCTATCTCAATAAAATGATGAACCAGGTTGTGTCCAATATTGCCGGCGCAGGCTTACAGGTACTCTGGCAAACCGGTGATCTGGAATATGCCAAATATAAGCATCGTGAAGCAGACAATATTCGGGTTGTGTCTTTCATACACAATATGGCGGATGCCTATGCCGTGGCTGATCTCATTATTTGCCGAAGTGGTGCGCTGACCTTAGCAGAAGTCACTGTTTGCGGCAAGCCCAGCATACTGGTCCCCTTTCCTTCGGCAGCAGCGGATCATCAAACAAAAAATGCACAAGCATTGGTGAATGCCGGAGCTTCACGTATTCTATTTGAAAAATCACTCCATGCACAAGATTTCTTTCATGCAGTCATGAATTTGATTCATGACAAACCAGAATTAGAAAAAATGAGTGCAGCGTCTAAAAAATTGGGAAGACCGGATGCGACCAAAGAGATTGTGAATCATATTTTCGAGGCTGCAGCATGACCTTCCGAAAAATCAATAAAGTCTATTTTGTCGGCATTGGTGGTATTGGCATGAGTGGGATTGCAGAACTCCTTCTCAATCTGGAATTCCAGGTTTCCGGATCGGATATGAATGAAAATGACAATGTAGAGCGGCTCAAAAGTCTCGGAGTTGATATAAAGATTGGCCATGATCCGGCGAATTTAACCGATGCAGATGTTTTGGTCTATTCCAGCGCTGTCTCGTTGGAAAATCCCGAAATAATCAAAGCACGTCAAAAAGGGATTCCGGTGATTCGCCGGGCGGAAATGTTAGGCGAATTGATCAATGTAAAGGAGACCAGTATTGCAGTGGGCGGCACCCATGGAAAAACAACCACATCGTCTATGATCGGTGCGGTTTTATCTCATGCAAAAATGGATCCAACTCTGGTTGTGGGGGGATTGGTTCAGAATTTAGATACGAATTCGAAATTGGGCTCCGGTGACATAATCGTTGTGGAAGCGGATGAATTTGACCGCAGTTTTCTGGCTTTAAAACCCACCATCGGCATTATCACCAACATAGAATTAGAACATACTGACTGTTATGAAGACCTGGAAGATCTGCAAAATGCGTTCCTTCAATTTTGCCAATCTGTGCCATTTTATGGCGAGGTGATCCTTTGTGCAGACTCACCGGCAGTTCAGGAAATTTTACCCAAAATTGAAAGGCCCATGACCACCTACGGACGGTCAAGGGATGCGGCCTATCGGGCGGAAAACCTACGATTTGACGAGAACAGTTCTACATACTCTGTTTTTCGCACGGAGGAAAACCTGGGAGATATTCAGTTAAATGTTCCTGGTGAGCATAATGTACTGAACTCCCTGGCTGCGGTTGTTTTAGGTTTGGAAATGGGCCTTTCTTTCCAAATGATCCAAAAAGGAATCTCTACATACCAAGGAGTTCGTCGCCGCTTTGAAATTAAAGGGATTCACAATGACATAATGGTTGTGGATGATTATGCCCACCATCCCACGGAAGTAGAAGCCACATTACAGGCAGCCAAAGCAGGATGGGATCGCCGGATCGTTGCAGTATTCCAGCCTCATCTTTTTACAAGAACACAAGCATTTTTCCGTGAATTTGCAAAGACACTTCAAATCGCAGATGTAGTTGTGATTACCGATATTTATCCTGCCCGGGAACAACCGATTCCAGGCGTCACAGCAAAATTGATCTATGTTGAATGCCAGAGATCCATGGGAGACCAATGTTTCCATATTCCTGATTTGGATGATCTGGAAAAAATCTTGGATGAGATTGTTAAACCCAATGATCTGATCATCACCATGGGAGCCGGCAGCATTTGGCGATACAGTGAGTCTTACACAAATCATTTAGCATTTCTGGCAGATGGAGTAAAAAGTTGAAGCATATGGCTGAATTAAGAAATATTGTCCAGGGAACACTGCTTGAGAATGAGCCCATGTCTCGTCATACATCTTATGGAATTGGTGGTCCGGCTGCAGCCTATATCACACCCAAGGATCGGTATGATCTGGGTGAAATTTTAAAATTTGCAAATCAACACTCGATTCAAACCTATTTTGTGGGGTCTGGCTCAAACCTACTTGTTGCCGATTCCGGTATTAATGGAATTGTTCTTACCCCAGCAAAAGCGCTCACGCATTTGGAATTTGATGGTGGAAACGTGATCGCAGAATCCGGTGTCATGCTCGGGCGATTGGTGAAAGAGTGCATCAAACGGAACCTGACAGGTGTGGAAAGTTTGATTGGTGTACCCGGAACATTGGGTGGCGCATTGGTCATGAATGCAGGTGCATTTGGCGGTGAGATCTCTAATTATTTGAATTCGGTGGAAATCATGGATATGACAGGCAAAGTCAAAACCTATTATCCCGGTGACATCGATTTTGCATACAGGTTTTCCACGATTCGATCTGATGAATTCGTTTTACTGGTTCGATTTGAACTCAAGGAAGAAAATCCGGAGATCATCCAGGAAAAAAGAAATAAAGCCAGCAAAGGACGGAAAACAAACCAACCACTCCGATTTCGTTCTGCCGGCAGTGTTTTCAAAAACCCGCCGAAGCATGCAGCTGGTTATTTGATTGACCAAGCCGGGCTCAAGGGAACACGTGTTGGTAATGCAGAAATTTCTGAACATCACGCAAATTTTTTTGTGAATCATGGTCAGGCGAAATCGTCTGATATCACAGCATTGATCCGATTGGCACGGAAAACTGTTTTTGAAAAGTTCGGAATCAAATTGGAATTAGAAGTCAAAACAATTGGTTTTGATCCACAGGAATTAGAAGCAGATGACGCGTAAGAAAAAACAAAAAATCAATTGGATCAGAATGATCATTTCGTTCATTTCCGTTTCCATGGTTATTGCCCTGATCTGGACAGCGTTCTGGTGGTCTGAATTCAGGAATTCGCTTGTCATCGATCAGGTAAAATTTGGAAAAACGACTGTGTTAGAATCACGCGTTTATGAAGCAACCTTGGGTAATATTATTGGCATCAGCCCAGAGCAAATTCGATTAAATGACATCAGCGATCTCATGGAAAGTCACCCTTATGTGAAAGCGGCTCGTGTGAGTCATCAATACCCGGGAACAATTCAAATCGAGATACTGGAACGGCAACCGATCGCACTTTTGAAAATGGACCCCATGGTCATGCTGGACGCGGAAGGAGTGGTGCTCCCTACCCTAAATAATTTTGGTGATTTTAATTTACCTGTCCTGACCAATTTTAATCCTGAGCCTGAACTATACCCAGCGGGGAAAAAAGTACTTTCTGTAAAAGTAAGGGAATGCATCGATTGGTTATCACGAATTCAGGTTGAATATGAATCACTGTACGACAATTTGTCTGAAATGAAAATGACATCCACGAATGAGATGGAACTCATTTTAGCAGACCATCCCACCCACATTTATCTCGGTCAGGATCAATTGTGGGCACGAATCGAGATCTTGAAACAATTCGAGGAAGAATTAGGGTCTAAGAAAATTTCAGATTTCAGTTATTTAGATATGCGCTATGAAAACCAGATCATCGCAAAAGGACGGCGATCTTGAGTCCTATCGGAAACGGACATGATCGCCAGACCACCGTCGGTCTCGACATTGGTGCCTGCACAATTACATGTGCTATCGGTCAAATCATTCCGGAAACAAAACGTGTCAAATTATTGGGCATTGCGTCTATTCCCTCAGCAGGCTTTCGTCACGGAACGATTACCAATCGTGATGAGTTGATCGAGAGGCTTGAAAAAGCCATGACGGAAGCCGAATTGATGGCCAGTACAAAAGTGATGAAAGCGATTCTTTCGATCACGGGAGATCATATCCGATGCTTGAATACGCAGGCAGCCATTGTATTGAATCGTGCCAGCGGAGTGACGGGTGGTCTCACAGAACGTGCCATCAATGATGATGACCTTTTTCAGGTTTTGGATCTTGCACAAGCAGTCTCTCTCCCTATTGATCGCGATATTCTGCACACACTTCCCCAGGAATATTTGGTGGATACATTGGAAGAGATAAAAAATCCAATAGGGATGACTGGACGACGATTGGAAGGGCGCGTTCATTTGGTTACTGCTGCAACAACAGCCATGAATAATTTAGTCAGTTGTGTTGAAGAATTAGGGATCACGGTAGACGGATTGGTTTTCCAGCCATTAGCCTCAGCGTTGGCCACACTCCATAAAGATGAAATGGAATTGGGTGTAACGCTGGTTGAGATCGGATCTTCTACAACCAATATAGCTGTTTATCACGGTAGCGCGATTCGTCATTCTGCCATTATCCCCATCGGCTCATCTAGTATTACCAATGATATTGCGGTCATGTTGCAGATCAGTATCGATGAAGCAGAAAAAATTAAAATGAAGTATGCATCAGCCCGGGCATCCATGTCTTCTCCAAAATTGAAGATCGATCTCCCATCACAGGCGGGTCAATTGGAACGATCTGTTCCAGAGCAGGAAGTTTCACGATATGTGGAAGCACGGATGCAGGAAATATTTCACATGGTCATCCGGGAAATTTCCCGGGCAGATATTAAAGATCCTCTCACATACGGGATCGTCATGACCGGCGGTGGAGCACAGTTAAGAAATATTTTACCACTTGCAGAAAATTCTCTTGGTGTAAAAGTACGCCAGGGAAATCCCATAAAAATTGATGGGGTCCAGGATATTGCAGATGGACCTAGTCACGCTACAGTCATGGGGCTTTTACTTTGGCCGTTGTATGCCACCGATCATGTTCGGTTGCAACAGCCCACAGGTAGAGGCATAACGGGGCTGTTTGAAAAGATTCGACATACCATCGAAGACCTGTTTTAACCAAACCAGTAACCAAGGAGAAATATCATGCTGTTTGAGTTTGATAGTCTATCTGAACAAAAAGCGAAACTAAAAGTTGTCGGTGTCGGCGGCGCGGGTGGAAATGCGGTAACCCGAATGATCACATCCGGAATGCAGGGTGTGGATTTCATTGCCATTAACACGGATGCCCAGGACCTGGACAACAATCCTTCTGAACAAAAGATCCAAGTTGGAAAAAACCTGACCAAAGGCCTGGGAGCCGGCGCAAATTCCACTGTGGGACGAGAAGCAATCGAAGCAGATCGTGAAGCCATTACATCCCTATTGGAAGGAGCAGATATGGTGTTCATTACGGGCGGAATGGGTGGTGGAACCGGAACCGGTGCAGCACCCGTTATTTCACAAATTTCCCGGGAATTGGGCATTCTCACAGTTGGGATTGTAACACTCCCCTTCAGTTTTGAAGGACCAAAACGGATGAACCGTGCCCTGGAAGGCATAGCAGAAATGAAGAAGGCCTGTGACACGCTTATCGCAATTCCGAATCAAAAACTCATGTCCATAGTGGATAAATCCACCACTTTGACCGAAGCGTTTCAGATGGCGGACACGATCCTTCATCAAGCTGCAAAAGGCATTTCTGATCTTATCAATGTTCAGGGTGTGATCAACTTGGATTTTGCTGATGTGGAAACCATTATGAAAAATATGGGTGAAGCCATCATGGGGACCGGTGTTGCCTCCGGAGAAGAACGGGCAACCCTGGCGGCCCAACAAGCTATTTCAAGTCCGCTCCTGGATGATGCATCCATCAAAGGCGCACAAGGTGTATTGGTGAATATCACAGGCGGAAGTGATCTCACACTGATGGAAGCAAACGAAGCGACACTCATTATCTTCGAGGAAGCAGGTCCTTCTGCCAATATCATCTTTGGTGCGGTAATCGATGATGAACTGAAGGATGAGATTCGTGTGACGGTTATTGCCACCGGATTCAACATTCCAAAGGCCGTTTCCCAAGTGGCAGATTTTGAACCACGGACTGAAACACACACGCCATCAATACCGCATACACGTGAATTGCAAGAACAAGAGAACAAACCTCTCCATGCACAAAAAGGTGTTGTTACAGAAGAAAAACTGGAAGAACTAATTAAACCGAAACCTGTTCTCACTTTTGACGACACCCAGGATTCTCCTGTTATCTACGGGCAGGATCTGCAAATCCCTGCCTTTATCAGGAGACAGCATGATTAAAACTGGTTGGCTATTAATCTGAAAAGGTTGATAGATGAAAACGCCCTTGCTTCTTGCAGGGGCGTTTTTAAACAAAAAAAGCCCTCCGAAATCAGAGGGGCTTTTACAACAAAGGAGGATATAAGGAAAGGAGTTTTAGACCTTAACCCCTTTAGCTCTCAATTCATTTACGACTCTGCGAATCCCTTTTTTATCAATGATCCGCATACCGCGGGTGGACAAACGCAAGGTCACATATCGCTTCTCATCGGGAAGCCAAAATTTCTTTTTCTGTAAATTAATATTAAACCGGCGGCGGCTCTTGTTATGAGCGTGGCTCACATTGTTCCCAAACATGGGTTTTTTACCGGTTACGTCGCATACTCTGCTCATGATTCTTCTCTTTTCAATTAGTTGTATTCGGTTCGAATAAAGCCGCGAAATTTAAAGTTCATTTTCTCTGATTGAAAATAGTATTCATTGATTATGAATTTCTTTTATACAATCTCTCCTAATAATTTGTGAAAAGGATTTAATCCATGAAAGATGAAATAATGCGATTAGCGAAATAAATAGGCGTATAGGTTCGATTTAGATGGACTGAAATATTATTCCCGCTTGAAACATAACTTTTTTGGGATGAATATTTTTCTTTTTAAATCTTCAGGCTTTTTGACTGAGTCACTCTACCAGATTTAACTTCGATTGGAATGATTCCATGTCCAGTTTCAAGAAGAAATTCGACTTCTGATGTTCTTCCCTGCCAGTAGTAGCAAGGCGATTTCCCCATTGCCTTGATTTCTTGTGCTACAAAATTTTCGGCCATATATCCTTTATATGTTCCATAATCATAATCCATAATTTGTTTAGGATTGAAACCACTCATTGCTCCCAGTGGTCCAACATTAAAAAAATATTATTTAAATAAATTCTCCCGGGTGGTGTCTGTGTACTTTATGTAATGACTTTATACCATTACTGTGTCCTTTCTACA
>ENA-ORDI01000257-ORDI01000257.1-marine-metagenome-genome-assembly--contig:-NODE-257-length-38446-cov-9.207642_pt1 | contig 38446 bp, 42 predicted proteins | sample MGYA00248628_ERZ508525 | MGnify/ENA primary metagenome ERZ508525 (study PRJEB26195, sample SAMN05422138) | marine metagenome | isolation source: East of Porto Seguro, South Atlantic Ocean | place... | reverse complement strand
GGTTAAAGAACCTCCTTCTCCTGAAATAACCTTATCTGCATATGTGATACTTTCTTCCCATCTAGGAGTACCAGACCACACTTCTGCATTTAAGTACAACTCAGATAAAATCGAATATCCAACAGCTCTACTCATACGTCCTATAAGTTGTGGTGAAAGCGGCTGAAGCTTTTCTACATTATCTAACAATTCCTGCTCGATAAAAGCAAAAACTTCTTCTTGAGAAGCAGTCTCCGGATTATTAGGAACCCCCACTGTAGTTACAATAGGCACATTACCCCACATATCCATTATTTTCATATAATGATAGGCGCGCAATACTTTTGCTTCTGCAACAATCGATGCCAGACGCTCTGGAGTTACTCCAATAGTTTCTGCATCTATTCCACCGCCTACTTCACCTGGGCTTTTATCAGACATACCTAAACCAACTGTAAGGTTGTCAATACCACTGTATTGTAAACCCCATGAAGTTGATGTTCCAGCACCTTTGTGAACTTCAGCACCTATTTTAACATCACCAACTGTTATTTGATGTGATATGTTGTTAGTACCAGAAGCACCTCTAGCAACACCGTACTCAGTACCGCCTGAATCTGTTCCTGAAAAAACTGCCGTATCAGCATGAGGTACTAAGTTATCAACTAAACCAATACCTCTTCCACCTTTAGATGCTCCACCGTATTGAAAAACTCCACCATCACCAAAGTCTATACTTATCGATTCGTCGACTGCGACACCATTATCAAGTTCTAATGCTACGGTTGCAGTCCAACCTTGATCAGTTTCGCCTGATCCAGTAAATAGTAAGTCGTTAGTCATACTCATTGGATTACCTGACTCATCAGAATCATTTGAATCCCAACTCCATGCCCAGCTACCTGTTGCACCAAACTCTCCAGCTGCCACGGACGTAGCGACCATTGATCCTGCTAAAGCAGTCAGTCCCAATTTCTTTAATTTGTCCATTTTTTCTCCTATTATTTATTTTATAATTAATTATAAACTGCTGCTTTTTTAACAAATTAGAATAAGTTATGCCTAAAATTATTAGTTTATGTTTTATTATTTTTAATAGTGTTGCATAAATACATCATCCATTTGGCCCTGTTTTTAGTAGTTTTTTTTGTTTATAAAGCTATTAACTATAACAAATTATGATAATTTCTTCCATCACTCTGGTAAATATTGCATGAAAAACCTTACCCGATTACAATTTTTTAGCCTTTTAGGTATTTTGCTATTAGTTTTGAATTCCTGCCAAGCTTTGAAATATAAGCCAACTAAAGCTGGAGAAGTTCCTGTAAGCGGTGCTGATAGAGTAAAGAAAAATATCGAAGAAGGAAGAGGCTTTAGACTTATGGATATAGGTAAGCAAAAAGGCGGAATATTTGACTTTGCAAGTTCTAATGAACTATGGAGAGCCTCTTTAGATACTATAGATTTCATGCCTCTAGTATCAGCTAATTATAGTGGAGGAATTATTATTACCGATTGGTACAATGATGGAAGTTCTAATAATCAATCTGTTAAAATATCAATTCGTTTTTTAACAAATGAAATTAGATCTGATGCTTTAGATATAAAAATTTTTACAAAAGAATGCAGTACAATTATTGATTGTAAAGTTTATGAAAATAAAGGTAATTTAGTATTTGAACTTAAAAAAAGCATATTAAAAAAAGCAGCTCTTTATAAAAAGCAAAACAAAGATAAAAATAAGAAACCTTATGTAATGAGTAAACCAGGATAATAAAAGAAAAAAATTAATCAAAAATAATTTTTCATAAATTAAAATCGAAGTAAGTGAACAGATATAATTTCAAAGTTGTTGAGAGTAAATGGCAAGAATTTTGGCAAAAAAATAAATCATTTAAATCAGAGAAAAATAAGTCAAAAAAAAAATTTTATTGCTTGGAAATGTTTCCATATCCTTCTGGAGAAATACATATGGGACATGTTAGAAATTATACAATTGGAGATGTGTTATCTCGTCAAAAATCAATGCAAGGTTATAATGTATTACATCCTATGGGTTGGGATTCTTTTGGAATGCCTGCCGAAAATGCTGCCAGACAAAATAATCTAGATCCGAAAATTTGGACAGAAAAAAATATTTCCGTTATGAAAAATCAGTTAAAAAAACTTGGTTTATCAATTGACTGGGATCGTGAAATATCTACTTGTTCTGTAGAATATTATAAGCATCAACAACTTTTCTTTCTTGAACTATATGAGAAAGGATTAGTTTATAGAAAAGAAAATTATGTTAATTGGGATCCAGTAGATGAAACTGTTCTTGCAAATGAACAAGTTATTGATGGTAAAGGATGGAGATCAGGAGCAATTGTTGAAAGAAAAAAATTAAATCAGTGGTTTTTTAATATTTCAAAATTTTCAGATGAACTTCTTAATGGGTTAGAAGAATTAGAAAACTGGCCAAATAAAGTTAAAATTATGCAAAAAAACTGGATAGGTAAATCTTTTGGGTGTGAAATAGATTTTAAAATTGAAGGTAACTTGCCAGTAAAATATATTAAATGCTTTACAACTAGACCAGATACTTTATTTGGGTTCTCTTTTTTGGCTGTATCAGTTGATCATCCAATTTCAAAATATTTTTTAGATGATCCTGAATTTATTAAATTTAAAGAAGAGTGTTCAAAAACTGGAACCACTGAAGAATCAATTGCTTTAGGAGAAAAGATAGGATTTAAAACCAATCTAATTGCAGTTAATCCTTTAAATAATAATGAAAAAGTTCCTGTTTACTTTTCAAATTTTGTATTGATGGATTATGGATTTGGTGCTGTTTTTGGTTGCCCTGCACATGATCAAAGAGATTTAGACTTTGCTTTAAAGTATAATTTATCTGTAAAAACAGTAGTCAAACCCAAGGATGGCAAGGATGACTTTGAAGTTGAAAAAGAAGCTTATACTGGACCAGGATTAATCATTAATTCAGAATTTTTAAACGGTTTAAAAGTTCCAGAAGACTCTATTTCTAAAACGATAGAAATTTTAGAAAATAAAAAAATTGGCAAAAAAAAAATTGACTTCAGATTGAAGGATTGGGGTGTGTCTAGACAGAGATATTGGGGCTGTCCAATACCAGTTGCTTATGATGAAGATGGCAACGTTATAAAAATTCCAAAAGAAGAACTTCCTGTAAAATTGCCTGAAAATATTGATCTTAATTGCAAAGGCAATCCTCTAGATAAACAAACCGTTTGGAAATCAGTTAAAATTAATGGAAAAAAATGTATTAGAGAAACAGATACATTAGATACGTTTGTAGATTCATCTTGGTACTTTTTAAGATTTTGTTCACCAAATGAAGAAAGTTATGGTTTTAATTTAAATGAAATTGATTATTGGATGCCAGTGGATCAATACATTGGAGGAGTAGAACATGCAATTTTACATCTACTCTATTCAAGATTTTTTATGCGAGCGATTAATTATAAAAACACGAAATTTAAAATTAAGGAACCATTCAATGGTCTTTTTACTCAAGGTATGGTTTGTCATGAAACTTATAAAGACGAAAATAATCAATGGCTTAGCCCGGACCAGGTTGAGACAAAAGATGGAAAAAAATTTTTTATGAAAAACAATCCAAACAAAAAAGTGATTGTTGGACCATCAGAATCTATGTCAAAATCAAAACAAAATACTATAGAACCTGAAATAATAATTGAAAATTATGGAGCAGATGCTGTTAGATTATTTATCTTATCCGATAGCCCTCCTGAAAAAGATGTACAATGGTCAGAACAAGGAATGATAGCCTCATATAAATTTATCCAAAAACTTTGGATGCTGCATGAAAAAATAAAAATAAAAATAAGTAAAACACATGAAATAAATTCAGATGTAATCTCAAAATTTACTAACCAATTAATTGATAAAATAAATAATAATTTAGAAAGATTTAATTACAATGTTATAATAGCAAGTATGTATGAGACATATAATTTTTTAAATCAAAAAATTAATGAACCAATTAATTCTCAAGATTTACTTGGAAATTATAGAAAAATATTATCAATATTTTCACCAGTATTACCTCATTTAACATCTGAATGTTTGGAGGATCTTAATTTAGATCCTTTTCAAAAATGGCCTTCCGTGGATAAAAATCTACTAGCAAATGAAATGATAGAGTATGTTATACAGATCAATGGAAAAAAAAGAGGAGTAATAAAAGCTGCAAAAGATATTACGGATAATGATCTAATGGCTCAAATTCAAAAAGATGTAAAAAATAATAAGATAATTAAAAACAGAAATATTAATAAAATTTTTTTTGTTAAAAATAGATTAATAAATATTTTATTCAAATGATGAAGATATATAAATTAAATTACTTGATTTTATCTTTTTTATTTATTGTTAGTTGTGGATATCAGCCTTTATATTCAAATAAAGAAACAAATTTTTATATTTACAAAATCAATTCATTTGGTGATGAAAAAATCAACAAAGCTTTAATAAATAAATTAGAATTATATAAAGATAAGAATAGTAATAAAAAAATTGAATTAGAAATTAACTCCAAAATAAATAAAACTACAACATCCAAAGATACAAAAGGAAATCCAAAAACATTTAGGATCGAAATCATTTCTAAAATAAAAGTTATTGAAGAAGAAAAAATAAATTTAAATAAAATTTTTTCAAAATCTTCCAATTATAATAATTCTTCGAAAAAATTTGAACTAAAACAATATGAAGAAAATCTAAAAATAAATTTAATTGATAAAATTTCCGAAGATATAGTTGGTTATTTGCAAACACTCTAAATTCACATGATTATTAAAACTTTCGAGTTGCAAAAATTAAAGGCAACAAAAGCAAAAAAATTTTTATTTTATGGAGAAAATGAAGGTTACAAAGATCAAATAATTAATGAATATTTTCTAAAAAAATTTAAGAACAGTACAAATAGATACGATGAAAATGAGGTGTTAAATAATTACGATTCTTTTATATCTAATTTATTAAACAAATCATTTTTTGAAGAAAATAAACTAATAATTATTTCTAGATGCTCAGAAAAAATTATTAATCTTATTGAAGAAATTATAACCAAAGATATTCAAGAAATTACACTAATAATAAATTCTGGTCCATTGGATAAAAAATCAAAAATAAGAATCTTGTTTGAAAAAAATAAAGATACTGTTTGTATCCCTTTTTATGCAGATGATACAAAAACTTTAAGTATATTGGCTTATAATTTTTTTAAAAATAAAAAAATTTATATATCTCAAGAAACAATAAATTTACTTGTCGAAAGATGTAGGGGAAGTCGTAAAAGTTTGGATACTGAACTAACTAAAATAGAAAATTTTTCAAAAAATAAAGGCAAAATTACAACTGAAGAAATTTTAAAAATATCTAATTTAGCAGAAGATTATAGTGTTTCTGAACTTGTAAATAATTGTTTGTCAAAGAATTTAAAAAAAACAATTAATATTTTAAATGAAAATAATTATTCATCAGATGATTGTATTTTAATTTTAAGAACAATGCTTATAAAGGCCAAAAGGCTTTTAAAGTTAAAAAAAGAAGTAGAAAAATCAAAAAATATTGACCAAGTAATTTCTTCGTTCAGTCCCCTAATTTTTTGGAAAGAAAAAGAAATTGTTAAACAACAAATTTTAAATTATTCTAGTGAGGAAATAGAAAAATTAATTTATCAAATAAATGAAATTGAAATTCTAGTAAAAAAAAATTCTTCTAATTCATTAAATATAATTTCTGATTTTATATTAAATAAAAGTATTAAATCTAATAATTTATCTTTATAACTTCGATTAATCTATTTAATTGATCTAAATCTTTATACTCAAAACATACTGTTCCACTATTATTTTTTTTATTTTTAATAAAAGCTCTTATTCCAATTTTGTTTTGAAGTGACTCTTCTAAACTTATTAAATTTGAATGTTTTGTAATTAATTTAATTTTTTTAGTATGTTTAAATAATTTAACCAAATTCTCTGCTTGACGCACAGATAATTTTTTATCTATTATTTTTTTTGCTATCAAATAAGAATTATCTAAACCAACTATAATTTTTGCATGACCTTGGGATAATTTTCCTTCCTCAATCAGTACAGTAACTTCTTTAGGTAAAGTTAATAGACGCAAACAATTGGCAACATGTGCTCTGCTTTTACCAATAAATTTAGAGACTTTTTCTTGATCATAATTGAATTCGTCAATTAGTTTTTGATATCCTTTGGCCTCTTCAATTGGATTTAAATCGTGTCTTTGAACATTTTCAACAATAGAAAACTCTAATGATTTTAAACTATCAGCTTGTATAACTACTACAGGAACTTCATGTAATCCTGCATTTTGAGCTGCAAGCCATCTTCTTTCTCCAGCTACAATTTCATACTTGTCAGATTGATCCTCTGATTGCCTTACGATAATTGGTTGAATAATACCTCGTTCTTTAATTGAATTAGTAAGTTCTTCTAAACTTTCTTTATCAAACGACTTTCTTGGTTGATGCTTATTACGGGTAATATCGCTTATAGATAACTTATTAGTAGTTGCAATCTTAGGCGCATCTCCAATTAATGATGATAGTCCTCTACCTAATCCCTTCTTGCTAAATGGTTTCATCATGCTGCACTCTCTATTATTTTTTCTTGATTTAAAAATTCCTCTGTGAAACTAAAATATGACTTGCTTCCAGGGCATCCTTTATCATAAATTAAAACTGGGACTCCATGAGACGGAGCTTCGGACAGTCTGACGTTCCTTGGAACAACTGTTTGATAGACTTTTTCCTTAAAATAGTCTCTAGCCTCTTTCTCTACTTCGCTTGATAACTTATTTCTTCTATCATACATCGTCAGTAGTATTCCTTTAATAGTCAGATTAGGATTTAAATTATTTTTTATTCGCTCTATAGTTTTCATCAATTGTGTAAGACCCTCAAGAGCAAAAAATTCGGTCTGAAGAGGTACCACAAGAGAGTTGGACGCCACCAAGGCCATAATTGTGAGCAGACTTAAAGAGGGAGGACAATCAATAAGGATATAATCGTAAGAGGCTTTAGAATTGTTTAAATAAGCCATTATTCGATCCTTCAAAATGAAGGCTTTTCGGCCATCTCCAGCTGTTTCTACTTCTAAACCGGAAAGGTCGACGTTCGAGGTGATTAAATCTAAATTTTCGATGTTTGTTTTATGAATGACTTCAGAAACATTTTTAGTTCCATTAAGAACACTGTAGATTGTTTGGTCTGAGTTGTCCGTGTTGGATAATCCTAGACCTGTTGTAGCATTTCCTTGTGGGTCCAGGTCTATTACTAGAATTTTTTTTTTCTTCATTGAGAGTGCTGCAGCAAAATTGATGACTGTAGTAGTCTTGCCTACTCCACCTTTCTGATTTATCACTGAAATAATTTTTCCACTCATATCTTTTTTTTTAAATTATTAATTTTAATCAAAAAAGAATTTTCACTTGTTAAACTTTTTTTTTCTTTATACTCAAATTGCCAATTGCTTAAAGCCTCCATTAATATTTTTTTTCCATTTTTACCCATATATAAAATTATATTTTTAAAACTTGTAAAATTTTCATTAGCCAAATCTAAAACTACAGGCAATGGCTTGAATGCACGCGCAACAATCACATCAGTTGTTAAATTTTTCTCTTCAAAAATATTTTTTTGATAAATTTTTGTGTTCAGGTCAAATTTTTTTGACACATCTCTTAAAAAATTACTTTTATGATAGCTTTTTTCATATAAATGAAATTTCATATCTGATTTCTTATGTTTCATTATAATTGCCAAAACTATGCCTGGTAGCCCTGAACCTGATCCTATATCAGTGCACAATTTATCATTTTTATCAATAAAATCAATTATTTGTGCACTATCTATTATATGTCTTTCTCTTGAAATCCCTTCAGTATTACAGCTTATAAGGTTAATTTCATTGTTTTTCCTTAAAATTAAGGATCTAAACTCCTCAAGCTCTGAAAATGTTTCACGTGAAACGTTTAGAGGTTCTAGTTTTGAATATTCTATAAAGTTCGAATCAATCAAGCTATATGCTTAATAGACTTTCTTTTGACATGAGACAACAAAATATATACTGCAGCCGGAGTGATACCGTCTATTCTTAGTGCCTGACCCATCGTTTTTGGCTTAATTTTCTTAAATTTTGATTTAACTTCGTTAGATAAACCACTTAAATCGTCATAATTAACATTATCAGATATTTTAAGGTTTTCGTCCCTTTTGAAAGCTAAAATATCTGCTTTTTGTTTCTTTAAGTAACCTCTGTAATGGGCATTTATTTCTAGCTGGTCATCTATATCTCTTGAAATATAAGAAATTTCAGGCCAAATTTCTCTTATTTTACTCATATCTACTCCTTTTTGGCTTAAAACTTGACCTGCGGTCCTTAAAACTCCATCTTTAGCTATATTTACACCAAAATCAGATATTTTTGATGGAGTAATTCTCAATTTCTCCATTTGTGTTGAAATTTTATCTAAATTGCTGGACTTTTCCTTAAATATTCGTGCTCTATAATCCATAACAACACCAATATTAATTCCTTTTTGAGTTAATCTCAAATCTGCATTATCTGCTCTTAGAGTAAGTCTGTATTCAGCTCTGGATGTGAACATTCTATATGGTTCAGCCACTCCTTTAGTTACAAGATCATCAATCATTACCCCTATATATGCCTCTGACCGATCTAGAATGAATGGTTCTTTACTCTTAATTGATAAGGCAGCATTGATGCCTGCTACAAGTCCTTGAGCGGCCGCTTCTTCATATCCTGTAGTTCCATTAATCTGACCAGCAAGGTATAAATTTTGTATTTTTTTTGTTTCAAGGGTTAAAAATAACTCTCTTGGATCCACATAATCGTATTCTATAGCATATCCAGGCCTTAAAATAGTAACGTTTTCTAAACCATTGATTTTATTACACATTTCTTGCTGTACATCAGCCGGTAAGGATGTAGAAATTCCATTTGGATAGATTGTATTGTCATTTAGACCTTCTGGCTCAAGAAATATCTGATGTTTTAGCTTTCCAGAGAATTTTACAATCTTATCCTCTATAGAAGGACAATATCTCGGACCTACAGCTTTAATATTACCTGAGTACATAGCACTTCGTTTTATATTTTTAGAAATTATTTTATGAACTTCATCATTTGTATAAGTCATTCGACATGAAATTTGTTTGTTAAAATTTTTTTTAGTTAGAGAAGAAAAAAAATATGGATCGTCATCAGCAAATTGTTCTTCTAAATTTTTAAAATTAATTGTTCGCGAATCTAATCTTGGAGGTGTTCCAGTTTTCAATCTTCCAATTTCAAAATTAAATTTTTTTAATTGCACACTTAAACCTGTTGTAGGCTTTTCATTATACCTTCCAGCTGGAGTTTGTTTTTCACCTACATGTATTAAACCATTCAAAAAAGTTCCGGTTGTCAGTATTAGCTTAGATATTTTAATTTTTTTGCCTGACTTAGTTATGAATCCAGTTATTGCATATTTTTCAAATATAAACTCAATTACTGTATCTGAATAAACGCTTAAATTACAGTAGTTTAGAAGTTTTTCTTGCATTATTTTTTTATATAATGATCTATCACTTTGAGTTCTTGGACCTCTAACAGCTGGTCCTCTGCTTCTATTTAAAAGCCTAAATTGTATACCTGACTTATCGGCTACATCACCCATTACTCCATCTAAGGCATCTATTTCTCTAACTAAATGACCTTTCCCTAATCCACCTATCGCTGGATTACATGACATTTCACCAATTGATTCTATTTTATGAGTGAATAAAGCAGTGTTAACACCTAAACGTGCTGAAGCTGCAGCTGCTTCACAACCAGCATGTCCGCCACCAATTACAGCAACATCGAATAATAAATCATTTTTCATAAGTGTAATTTATAATTGTTATTTTTTTTTACAAGAATTGAATTAAAAATTTAAAAAAATAAGCAAAATTAGGGTTTATTTACCTATACAGAAATCATTGAATATTGAACCTAAAATCTCTTCTACGTCAACTTTTCCGACTATCATTCCCAAGTGTCTTGTTGCTAACCTAAGATCTTCAGCAGCCTTATCAAAATCTTCAGCATTATTTTTTTGTTCAAAATTATCAAGATGTAAAACACATTGTTCTAAATGTTGCCTGTGTCTTTCTCTTGTAATTAAAATATCTTCAGAACTTATAAACTGATTTTTAAGTTTTTCTTTAATTGCAAAAATTAATTTATCTAAATTTTTTTCTTCCTTTAATGAGATGTAAATTGGTTTAATTTTTTCAAATTCATAAACCATATCATCTATACCAAGATCAGATTTATTTATAACAATAATAGATTTGTTAGTAATCGAATCTTTCAAAAAACCAGCAAAATGAGTACTTTTTGGCTCTATAACAACTATATTTAAGTCAGCATCTTCTGCTCTTTTTAAAGCTAAACGAATTCCTTTTTTTTCTATTTCATCTTTAGAATCTCTTATCCCAGCTGTATCTGAAACTACAACAGGCAACCCATCGATATTCAAATGAGTTTCTATTACATCTCTTGTTGTCCCTGCTATTTCAGAAACTATAGCAACCTCTCTTCTTGATAAATAATTTAATAAACTTGATTTACCAGCATTAATTGGTCCAACTATAGCAATTTTAAACCCTTCTCTAATTCTTTCTCCAACTTTTTGATCATTCAATGTTTTTTGAATTTCAGATTTAATTTTATTAGAATTAGTTTTGATATCTCTCAAGACATCATTCGGAAGGTCCTCGTCTGGAAAATCAATTTTCGCTTCAACGTTGGATAAAATTTTTAATAATCTTTCCCGCCATGAAATAAATTTACTAGAATTTTGTCCTGTCATGATTTTAATTGCTTGTTGCCTTTGGATTTCAGTTTCGGATGAAATTAAGTCTGCAATACTTTCTGCCTGGAGTAAATTAATTTTATCATTTTGAAATGCAATTTTTGTAAATTCTCCAGGTTCAGCTAATCTACAATTTTCAACATGTGCAATAGAACTGTGTAGAGCCTCAACAACAGATCTGCTACCATGAACATGAAATTCTGCCATATCTTCACCCGTATAGCTCTGAGGAGCAGGAAACCATAATATTAACCCTTCATCAATTAGCTCATTTGTTTTGATTTTATTGATTTTTTTGAGGGTAGCTACTCTAGGCTCTGGGAAACTCCCATTTGTTAATTTTGAAATAACAATTTTAGTTTCTGGTCCTGAAACACGAATTATTGCTACTCCGGAAATACCTGGGCCGGTTGATAATGCATAAATTGTCATACAGTTAAGTATAGCCTGTTTTTTTAATAAATATACTTTATGATTTAATTAGAATTTATAATTTTAAATGATAACTTGGCTATCATCTTATCCAAAAAGTGGAAATGCTTGGATCAGAACATTTATTTCATCAATAATTTTTTCTAAAGATGGAATTTCTAATTTTAACAATCTTGAAAAAATTCCTCAATATCCGATGAGAAGGCATTTTCATAATTTAATAGAAAATTTTCAAAATATAAATGAAATAAAAAAAAATTGGATTATCTCACAAGACAAAATGAATCTAGATAACAAAATAAAATTTATAAAAACTCATCATGTTAATTGCAAGATAGGTACTGATAGTTTTACAAATCTTGATAACACTAAAGGTGTAATTTATATAGTTAGAGATCCTAGGAATGTAGTTACATCTATAAAAAATCATTTTTCACTTAATACATATGAAGATGCTAAAAAATTTATTTTTGATGATCATAGATGGTTAGGATTTATTTCACATAAAAATAAAATAAGAGATAATAAATTACCAACACTTATAAGTTCTTGGAGTACTAATTACAAATCATGGAAAAATATGTCAGAAAATTTCCTTCTTATAAAATATGAGGATTTGTTAATGGATCCAGATAATGAATTTGCAAAGATAGTTAAATTTTTAAGTTCTATATTAAATATTGAATTTAATAAAAATATAATTACTGAAGCTATAAAAACTAGTTCTTTTGATAATCTTAAAAAATTAGAAAAATCAGGCCTTTTTGGAGAAAGTGTGGCAGATACAAAATCAGATGATGAAAAAGATTTTTTTTGTTTAGCACCTAAAAATGATTGCAAAAAATTATTAGATAATAGAATTTCTAGAGAAATTGAACAAAAATTTCAGAATGAGATGAAAGAATTAAAGTATTTAGGTTAATTTTTAATTATCAAGTAGTTTAAAATAATTATCTAAATATTTTGAATATATTTCACTTGAATTAACAGAACTTTTATAGATTGGTTTACGAGCCTGAGAAATGCTTACTGTTTGAATTGCTGTTTTACTATATTTATTGTGATTTAAGCAATTTTTATCCCATTCTAAACTACAATACTCTAGTAATTTTTTTATTTGATTTTCACTATCTGTAACTAATTTTTCATAGCTTAAATCATAAATAAATTTTTCAAATTTATACTTCCAAAATTTTATTAAATCTAAGTACAAATTATAATATCTAACTATATTTCTAGGATCATATGACCAATCCATATCACTGGAACTAAAATTATTTTTATAAATAGATAACAAAACATCTTTTTTATTTCTACAACAATGAATTATTTTAGCATTAGGAAAAAAATATTTAATAAAACCTATCCATATGTAGTTTTGGGGAGCTTTGTCAGTAATTATAGATTCTTTAATTTTTAAATAATTTATTAATTTATAATATTCAATATTTAAAATATTATTTGAAGAATTAATTTCTTCTATTATTTTTTGATTATTCAATTTATCTTCTAAAACAAAAAATTTTGTCGTTACTTGTCTTAAAAAATTTAGCTCCCCTGCTCCAAAGATTTTATTATGAGACGATAAGATTTGTTCAACTAAGGTTGTGCCAGATCTTGGCATTCCACAAATAAATATTATTTTTCTATTATCAAAAATTTTTTTATTTTTATTAAATTCATTACTATCAAAAAATTTTTTGATATTTCTGAATAATTTTTCTTCTCTGGAAAAATTATATTTATTATTATTTTTTAATTTATTTGCTTGATCAAAATATTTGAATGATTTTTCATAATCACCAAGATCTTCATAAGCTTTTGCAATTGTAAATGACAATTCAGATTTATCATTTATTATTAAATCATTATCTTTATATAAATTTAACATTTCGCCTAAATTTTCATCGCTTTTTGAATAGTTTGTTAAATCACTAATTATCTTGTGAGAACGAACGTGTTTGGGGTACATTTTTAAAATTTTGTAACTTATTTCTTTCGCTTTTATAAAATTGCCCAAGCTTTGATAAGCAAATGCTAATGCACTTAATAAAGATGGATCATTTTTTTGAATTGTTACTGCTTGTTCATATAATTTAACTGTATTTTCAAAATCATTCAATTTTCTCTTAAGATTTGCAAAATTAGCTATCGCTGGTAGGTAATCTTTCTTTTTATTTAAGATATCTAAAAAAATATTTTCAGCTAAATCATATTGATCAAGATGTTTATATGAGTTTGCTAAATTATTTTGTATACCTAAATCATCTGGATTTAACTTTATTGCTTTTTTAAAATAGTTAATTGAAATATCAATATTCTTAATTCTTTGATATGCCAAACCACACATATTATATAAATTACTTTTATCAGGAAATCTTTTTATCAGTTTTTCACATTCGGAAATAACTTCATAAAATTTATTTTCTTTAAGTTTTTTTAAAATTATTTCAGATTTTTTATTTAAATCCATAATTCAAATTTAAATTATATTTATGAATTTAAAAACAAATTTATAATTTAATTATGAAGGTTTATTCATTGAGCTAAAAAAATCAGCGTTGTTTTTTGTATTTTTAAGTTTAGAGCTTATAAATTCTATAGCATCCATTGGTCCCATAGAAGCAATAATTCTTCTTAAAACATTCATTTTTTGAAGGTCATTTTTATCAAATAGCAATTCTTCTCTCCTTGTTCCAGACTTTGTTATATCCATGGCTGGAAAGATTCTTTTGTCTGAAATTTTTCTATCAAGAATAGTTTCACTGTTACCAGTTCCTTTAAACTCCTCAAAAATAACCTCATCCATTCTGCTACCAGTATCAATCAATGCTGTCGCGATAATAGTTAATGAACCACCTTCTTCAATATTTCTGGCTGCTCCAAAAAATCTTTTTGGTCTTTGTAACGCATTGGCATCAACACCTCCGGTTAATACTTTCCCAGAGCTTGGAACCACTGCATTGTAAGCTCTTCCAAGTCTAGTTATTGAATCTAACAGAATGACTACATCTTTTTTATGTTCTGTTAATCTTCTCGCTTTTTCAATGACCATTTCTGCTACTCCAACATGTCTTTGTGCTGGCTCATCAAATGTAGAACTAATAACCTCACCTTTTACAGTTCTTTGCATGTCTGTTACTTCTTCAGGTCTTTCGTCAATTAGAAGAACCATTAAATAACATTCGGGGTAATTTGCTGTTATAGAATTTGCAATACTTTGTAATATCATTGTCTTGCCTGCTTTAGGTGGTGAAATAATCAAAGATCTTTGTCCTTTTCCTATCGGGCTAACTAGGTCGATTAGTCTTGGTGTTAAATCTGTTTTTTTTTCTATTTTATCAGTTTCAACTTCCATAATTAATTGTTTATTGGGATATAAAGGAGTTAAGTTATCAAAGGCAATTTTGTGTTTTGATTTTTCAGGATCTTCAAAATTAATTTTGCTAACTTGTAATAAAGCAAAATATCTTTCACCATCCTTAGGAGCTCTGACCGGCCCCTCAATTGTGTCGCCCGTTCTTAATCCAAATCTTCTGATTTGACTTGGACCAACATAAATATCATCTGGACCTGGAAGATAATTAGATTCAATAGCCCTTAAAAAACCAAATCCATCTTGAAGTAATTGTAAAACCCCACCACCAGTAATTTCTTCACCTTTTTCTGCAAGTTTTTTAAGTATTACAAATAGAATTTCTTGTTTTCTAAGTGTGCTAGCATTTTCTATTCCTAACTTTTCAGCTTCGGAAATTAACTGCTCTGAACTTTTTTTCTTTAATTCTTGTATGTTCATTTTGGGATTTATTTGTTGGACAGATGTAATATATATACTAGACTAAATAAATTCAACCCTAGATCGGCTTAAAAATTACTATAAAAACAATCAATATTAACAATATTGTGGGCAATTCATTAATTATTCTAAAGAATTTGGATGTTGTATTATTTGTATCTTCCTTAAGCTTGTTAAGACATTTCCCAAGATAAAAATGATAAATTGTTAATAAAACTACAAATAAAAGTTTCAATTTTAACCATAAAAAACTCAAACTGGAAAAGCCGATTATAGAAATCAGTATTAAACCAAATATCCAAGAAAGCACCATCGCTGGGTACATAATGTAAAAGTAAAGCTTTTTCTCCATAACTTTAAATATTTCTATGGACTCTTTTTTTTCTATATTTTCAACATGATAAACAAATATTCTTGGGAGATATAACAATCCCGCCATCCAAGAGACTATGGCTATAAGATGCAAAGTTTTAAATAATAAATATATATTCATAAATAATTTATTGTGTACATGGGCATTTTTTAAATTTGGATGGACATTGAATTTTTGGTGAATAGAGGCCTTCTTTAAATTTATATGCTTCTTTGTTCAAAATTAATTTTAACAAGCTCTTAATAAAACTTTCATTTACTCCTAAAGCAGGAACTCTTGTATAATTTTTACATCCATATTGCTCGGCAAGTTTCTTGTATTCAATATCTAACTCAACCAGAGTTTCTGAATGTTCTGACACAAAAGCTATTGGAACAAGTACAATGTGTTTACCAAATTTTGAATTTTCAATAATTACGCTTTCGGTAGAAGGTCCAATCCATTTTAATGGTCCAACTCTGCTCTGATAGCTTAATATATAATCTAAATTTTCTATATTTATTTTTTTAACAATTTTATCTACTGTTTGCTCTACTTGCCACTGATATGGATCTCCATTTTTTATGTTCTTTTCTGGAAGCCCATGAGCAGAGAATATTAGTTTAAAATTGTTAATATTGTTCACTTTTTTTTTGATTTCATTAATATGAGCATCAATAAAACTATTATCGGTTGGATAACAACAGAAGGTACTAGTTTTAACATTAAAATTTTCAATTTTACAAATTTCTTTCCATTCATTTATTGATGAACCTGATGTTGTTGCTGAATATTGAGGATATAAAGGCAACAAAATTACCTCTGCCGGATTGAATTTTCTAACTTCTTTTACAATTTGTGAAGTTCTTGGATTCCAACATCTCATTGCTACAAAAGTTCTATAAATAATATCTTTTTGATTAGAATTTAAAGAATTTTCTAATTTAACAGCTTGGTCATTTGTTAATTTTAATATAGGTGAAGATCCACCTATCTCTTTATAAATTTTTTTTGCTATTGGAGCTCTTCTTTTAGATATTAATTTAGCTAATGGATATCTTATAAATTTTGGTAAATTAAGTATTGCTGGATCATAAAACAAATTAAACAGAAAAGGCTCTACGTTCTCTAATTTGTCTGGTCCTCCAAGATTAAATAATACAATGGCTTTTTTCACGAATAATTTTTAACAATATTAACTAATTCTTGAACCATTTCTGGTTTTGTTTCTGGCAAAACCCCATGTCCTAAATTAAATATATATGGGTGGTCTTTAAATGTATCTAAATAAAATAAAGCTTCTTTTTTAAGTTTATTTTTATCAGTTAATAATATTTTAGGATCCAGCCCCCCTTGAATAGTGATATTAATCTTATCCTTTATGTCTCTTGGATTAACATTATAATCAATATTTATAACGTCAGGTTTAACAAAATCGCAGAATTTTTTATAATTTTTAATACCCCTTGGAAAACAAATTACTGGGACGTTTAAATCTTTCACAAAATTAACAAGCCTTTCCGTTGGTTCATATACATAATTATATAAATCTTTAGGTTTAAATGACTCATGATCTTCTAGTAGACCGGCCCAACTATCGAAAATTTGAATTATTGTTGCTCCAGCTTCAATTTGTTTTTTAATATGTATTTTTAAGAATTTTTCTATAATTAATAAAAGATCTTTAGATAAGAAATTATTATTAAATTTATTAATCGATAGTTTATTCTTTGGTGATTTTTGATTAATCATATAAACTAATAATGTCCATGGTGCTCCAACAAATCCAATCAAATCTTTGTTGGATATTAATTTATTTTCAGAAGTTATTTTTAGCGATTCATATATGGGTTTTAATTTTTCTACAAAATCAATTTCTTTAATTTGGTTTATATTTTCTAAATCAATTTTTCCTAATTTTGGACCAATGTTTTTTATAAATTCGACTTTTTGATTTAATGCATATGGTAACATCAAAATATCTGAAAAAATTATAGCTGCATCTAATTTAAATCTTTTCAAAGGCTGCAATGTTATTTCTGATGATAAAATTTTATTTAGACATAGATTTATAAAATTTGTATTTTTTTCTCTAATTTTTCTAAATTCTGGCAAATATCTACCAGCTTGTCTCATTAGCCAGATTGGTTTGTTGGTTGTTTTGTTATTTTTAATACAGTTTAGAATTGGACTCATAATAAATAGTAATTATAATGTTTATTATTTGTTATATATCCTGTGAATAGTAATTATTATTTTTAATTAACATCTTACGAACTTTTTATTAACAATTTTAATAGTAAAAAAGCTAATTAAATATAGGTTTTTCTTCTATAATAAAAGTAATAATTATTTATGTATATTAATTTTAAACATGTTTAATTTTGTTTATAAAAACGTTGTTTTTCAAAATAAGGAATAAATTAAAAAATTATTAAACATTTAGCTTATTTGTTAATAAGTTATAAACACTAATATACATGAATAATACATATCAAATTTACTTAATTTCAGATTCTACTGGGGAAACTATAGATAGAATTTTTTTAGCTCTTAAAGCTCAGTTTCAAAATTTTAAATATAAAAATCATCAATATTCTTTTACCAGAACGGAAAACCAGATATTAAAAATATTAGATTTAGCCCAAAAAAACCCCAATTCAATTATATTATATACAATAGTTGATATTAAACTTGCAAAATTTTTAGAAACAGAAGCAAAAAAAACGAACATACCATGTTTTGGTGCTTTGGGAGATTTAATATTAAATTTTTCAAAACTTTTACACCAGAGAGCAACACACATCCCAAGCGGACAGCACATTTTAAATGAAGAATACTATGAAAGAATTGAAGCAATACAATTTACAATGAATCATGATGATGGAAACTCAATTAGTGATATAAATAAATCAGATATTATTTTGCTTGGCGTTAGTAGAAGCAGCAAAACACCAACCTCAATATATTTAGCAAACAAAGGATTTAAAACTTCAAATGTTCCTTTAATAAATGAACATTCAGTACCTGAATTTCTTAAAAAAAATCCAAAATTAATATGTGTGGTTGGTTTAACAACCGAACCCAACAGACTAATAGATATAAGAAAAAATAGGATGACTTCTATTAAAGAACAACAAGGAACGGACTATACAAGTTTAGAAAAAATAACGAATGAAATTGAAAATGCAAAAAAAACATTTAAAAAATATCAATGGCCCGTTGTAGATGTTACTAGAAAATCAGTTGAGGAAACCGCAGCTTCTATAATAAAAATTTATGAAATAAAAAAAAATGGATAGTATTATTCTTGCTTCTAAAAGTGCAATTAGAAAAAAAATATTAGAAGAAAATGGAATCAGCTGTGTTGTTGAACCAGCAAATGTTGATGAGGATTTAGTAAAAGAAAGTTTATTAAATAAAGGGGAATCGCCACAAATTATTTCAAAAAATTTAGCAGAACTTAAAGCAAATAAAATTAGTAATAAGAAAAATGAGAAATTGGTATTGGGCGCTGACAGTATTATAGATTATAATGGCAATATTATTTCGAAACCATCCAATAGAGAAGAAGCTTTAGCAACACTTAAGAAACTAAATGGTCAAAAACATTATTTAATCAGTTCTGTCTGTATATCTAAAAACGGTTCAATGCTATGGAATTATACCGATAAAGCTGTTTTGACAATGAAGCAAATGACAGATGAGGAATTAAAATCGTATTTATCAAAGATAAAAGACTCAAAATTATACGCTTATAATATTTATCAAATTGAAGGCGAGGGCAGATCTTTGTTTTCCAAAATAGAAGGAGATAAAAATACCATTATGGGTCTGCCAATTAAACAGATAAAGGAATATTTAAAACAATATGAGTGAATCAGTTTTAATTGTAGGCACAGGTCCAGGACTTGGTTCTTCATTAGCACGATTATGTGCTTCTAAAAGCATGAAAGTTGTATTAGCTTCAAGAAATTTTGAAAAATTAAAAGATTTAAAAAAAGAAATTGAAGCCGAAACACTTGTATGTGACGTCAGTAACGTTAAAGACGTTTCAAATCTTTTTAAACAAACAGATAAATTAATTGGAATACCAAATCTTGTTATATATAACGCATCTTCGCGTCCAAAAAAAAGCAGTGTGGTAGAACTAGATCCTATAGAAACACAAAAGTCTATTAATATTACTTGCTTTGGAGCTTTCTTGGTTGCTCAAGAGGCTGCCAAAAGAATGCTTAAAAGAAAAAGTGGAAGTATTTTTTTTACTGGAGCCACAGGAGGAGTTAAAGGTTTTGCAAATTCATCAGTTTTTGCGATGGGTAAATTTGGACTTAGAGGGTTAGCCCAATCTCTTGCAAGAGAACTTCATCCTCAAGGCATTCATATAACCCATTTTGTAATTGATGGAGCCATAAGCAAGGAACCTTATGGCGACTATCAAACAATGCATCCTGATGAAATAGCAAAAACTTATCTTCAATTTTATCATCAGGATAAAAGTGCTTGGGCCTGGGAGATTGAATTAAGAACATCGGTAGAAAAATTTTAAAAGATGAAAAAATATATAGTTATAGGAAATCCAATAGAACATTCTTTGTCACCAAAATTACATAATCATTGGATTAAAAAAAATAAGATTGATGCGTTTTATGATAAAAAATTGTTAAATGAAGATGGTATAGAAGGTATAATTTCTCAAGTTAAAAAAGGAGAAATTGATGGGATAAATATAACTGTTCCATTTAAAAAATTAGTCATCCCTTTTCTTGATGAACTAAGTCCCGAAGCAAACGAATCTCAATCGGTAAATACTATTTATAAGGAAAACGATAAAGTTATTGGTCATAATACTGATATTGCAGGTTTTGAACTTGGTTTAAGGCATTTCAAATATGATGTTAAAGACAAAAAAGTATTCATTTTGGGTTCTGGAGGCGTTGTATCTTCAATTATTTTAGCCTTAAAAAAAATGGGAACATCAAAAATTATTATTAGCAATAGAACAAAAAAAAAAGCAGAAGAATTAAAAAAATCTTTTTCTGATTTAGAATTAATAGATTGGGGAAAAATACCAGAATTTCATATGATAGTTAATGCTACAAGCATTGGATTAAAGGAAGGAGATGAAATAAAATTGGATTATGCTGATATAGGACCTAACAAATTTTTTTATGATGTTATTTATAATCCAAAACAAACAAATTTTTTAAAAAAAGCTAAAACGTTTGGAAATCAAACTGAAAATGGAAAAATGATGTTTATTTATCAAGCGCACCAAGCTTTTACTATTTGGCATAAAATTATGCCAGAAATAGACGATGAAACTATTAAATTATTAGATTGATGATTAAAATTGGAATTCTTGGAGATATAGGTTCTGGTAAGAGTTACGTTGCAAAGCAATTTGGCTTTCCTGTATTTGACGCAGATGTTGAGGTTGCAAAAATATATAAGAAAAATAAAACTTGTTTTAATAGGCTAAAAAATAAACTTCCTAAATATATTTCTTCTTTCCCACTTAAAAAAAATGAACTAAGAAAAGCGATTATAGATAATCAAAGCAATTTAAAAACAATTATAAAAATAGTTCATCCAATCGTAAGAGCTAATATGAATAATTTTTTTAAAAAAAATAAAAATAAAAAAATAGTTGTATTGGATATTCCTTTACTTATGGAAAATAAAATCAATAAAAAGAACTATATTTTAGTTTTTGTTGATGCAAAAAAAAAAGAAATCCAAAGGAGATTAAGAAAAAAAACTAATTATAATCCAAAAATTTATTATAAATTAAAAAAACTACAACTTCCTTTAGAATTTAAAAAAAGAAAATCTGACTTTGTAGTAAAAAATAATTTTAAAAGTTCTTCTATTAAAAAAAATGTTAAAGTATTAAAAAACAAAATTTTAGGAAAATGAAAGAAGTAGTTCTTGATACTGAAACAACAGGCTTGGAAGTTAAAGATGGTCATAGGATTGTTGAGATTGGTTGTATTGAATTAGAAAATCTAATACCAACATCAAAAAAATTTCATTGTTATTTAAATCCTGAAAGAAAAGTTTCTGAAAAAGCACTTGAAGTGCATGGCTATACAGACGAATTTTTGTCTGATAAAAAAAAATTTAAGGATATAGTTGATGAGTTCTTAGAATTTATTAAAGATAAAAAGCTTATAATTCATAATGCAGAATTTGACCTAACACATTTAAATAATGAATTACAATTAATTGGTAAAAATAAAATAAATAAAAATAGTATTATTGATACCTTGGATTTAGCAAGAGATAAATTTCCTGGGTTAGGAATCAGTTTAGATGCTCTTTGCAAAAGATATAGGATAGATAATTCCAAACGAAAAAAACACACTGCTTTAATCGACTGTGAGTTACTTTCAAGGGTATATATTAACTTAATTGATCAAAAAGAACCGATGCTAGATTTTAAGACAACAAATCAAAATAACCAATATTCAGAAAATCAAAACTCTAAAGATTATTTTAAGAAAATAGTTGTCCCTTCTTCTGAAGAATTAAAGTTACATAAGGAATATCTAAAAAAATCATTAAAAAAAAATTATTTTAATTAATTCTTTGATTGTAAAGTTTTTCAAAATCAATCTTTTTTTCAAATTTTATACCCTGATAACCAGAATCATTTAATAAATTTTCAAATATTTTTTCCAAATTAGGATAAATCTCATTTTGAACATCACACAAGATAATTTTTTCAATTTCTTTTGAATCTTTTACATTTTCATTAATTTTAACAATTGAAACATAAACTATTTCAAAAAAAGATTTTTTTTTTGATGTTCCTTTATCCATGAAAGTTAATTTTGTGTTTACTTCGATCATCCTATTTTTTATCGCTTTAGAGGTTATATCAATATTTAAATTATATTTTGGAAGATAATCTTTAACATATAAATATGTTTCAACATCTGGTGTCTCGCTTGAAAGATCTTTTACGAACTGAGTTAATACTTTAAAATTTTCTGACATTATTTTTTTTAATTTTCATCTATATCTTCGTATTCACCCTCAATAAAGTTTTTTCTTTTATTTGGATAATTCTTTGTAACCGATTTAAAAAATAATTTTCTTGTAGGAGGAAAAATAATTAATAATCCGATTAGATCAGTAATAAATCCAGGTAAAATTAATAAGAAGGCAGCAAATGCCAAAGCTGCACCAGAAATAATTTCATATACCGGTATTTCATTTTTTACCAATTGCCCAATTGCTGATTTTAAAGTGTTAAAACCTTCATATCTTGCATAAAATATACCCACAAAAGCAGTACATAAAATTAAGGAAATAGTACTTAATGCACCTATTTGTGATCCAATTTTTATTAAAAGATAAATTTCAATTAATGGAGCCAGTATAATCAATAATAAAACTGTGTTCATTTGTCTTTAACATAAATTGTTAGTTGAAATTATTCAACATAGTAAATATTATTTATCTATGAATTATAGTTTTGAATACATTGATATTATCCTTTTAGCAATGATCGTTGGATTTATTTTCCTTAGGTTGAGAGGAATTCTTGGAAAAAAGGCAAAACATGAAGAAAAAATATCAACAAATTTCTCTCATGAATTTATTAAAGAAAAAAAAAATGAAAAGAATTTTGATGAAAATGCTAAGAGTGAATTTTTAAATGGTGCTAAAATTTCTTATGAAACAATAATAACGAATTTTTCAAAAGGAAACTTAAAAGAAATTAAATCATTATTGGACAAAAAGGTTTTTAAACAATTTGATGAGGCATTAAAAGATAGAAAAAATAAAGGTTTAATTTCAGAAGCTACTTTTGTTGGAATAAACTCAGCAGATATTAAAGATTATAAACAATCAAATAGTATTTTTGAAGTAACAGTTAATTTTGTTAGTGAAATTATTTCATTTGTAAAAGATAAAGATAAAAAAATTATTTCTGGAGATCCAGATAAGATTAAAAAAGTTCATGACACCTGGAAATTTTCAAGAGATATTAGGTCATCTAATCCAAATTGGCTTTTAATAGATACACAATTATAGTTGAATAAAAAAATTTCAGATAAGAATAAAATAGATTGGTTGAATTTTATAAATAGTAACGACAAGTTAATTGATAAAGATATTTTTGAAAAAAAAAACAAACCTAATAAATTAGAAAAAATAGTAGATCTCCACGGATATTCTTTAGAAAATGCCAATAAAGCAATAGATGAATTTATTAAAATTTGTTTTTCACAAAAAGTTAGTAAAATTACTATAATAACTGGAAAAGGTTCAAGGTCAAAAAATAAAGATAATCCCTACCAATCTGAAAATTTTAGTATTTTAAAGTACTCTATTCCCGAACATATTAAAACTAGTTCAAATTTAATGAAGATGATAAAAAAAATTAATTTTGAAGATATTCAAGATTCTTCAAAAGGTAGTTTTGAAATTTTTCTAAAAAATTTTAAAAAATAAAAATGGAAAATTATAAAATTAAAAAAGCTGCAGATATTCTCTATAATTCTAGAATTAATCTTAAAAGAATTAAAGAATTACCAAAGGAATGTATTCCAAAATCTTTGGAAGAAGCTTATGCTATACAAGATGAGTTAACTAAAAGATATCTTTCAACAAATCAAAAAACTTCTTTGATTGGAAAAAAAATAGGATGTACAAATAAAGCAGCTCAAATTCAAATAAACGTTAAAGAATCTTTTTTTGGGAATATGTTTTCTGATAATATATCCAAATCTAATAGTATAATTTATTCAGATAAATATTTTAATCCATTTGTTGAACCAGAATTTTCATTTGTAATGAAAAATGAACTTGATTTTTCAAAAGCACCTTATAATGCTGATGAAGTTTATAAATTTATCTCAGCGGTTTTGCCTTCTATTGAATTAGTTGATTCTAGGTATGAAGATTGGACAAGCATAGGTGTAAATAATTTAATAGCCGATAATGCTGTTCATGCACATTGGGTTTTTGGAACTGAAATTAGCAATTTGAATCTTTTTAATTTTAATAATCATTCAGTTGATTTTTTTATTAATGAAAAGTTAATTGAAAAAGGAAATTCAAACAATGTAATGGGAAATCCTATTAGTTCTTTAACATGGTTAATAAATAAATTAGCCCTAAAAAGAAAAAATTTACCCAAAAATTATTATGTTAGTACTGGAACTTGCACACGAGCAATTCCTATTTCAAAAGGAGATAATATAACTGCAGATTTTGGAAACCTTGGAAAGGTTAGTTTTATTTATAAATAACTTATTTTTTTTATAAAATAAATTTTGATAGATCAGTATCTTTGACCAATTCACCTAAATTTTTCTCAACATAATTAGCATCAATTACAATTTTCTCACCAGCTCTATCAGTTGCTGTAAAGCTTATGTCATCTAGAACTCTTTCCATTATTGTATGAAGTCTCCTTGCGCCAATATTTTCAACATTAGAATTAACTTCAGATGCAAGATTTGCAATTGTATCAATTCCATCGTCAGAAAATTTTAATTCAACATTTTCTGTTTTTAAAAGTGCCTCATATTGTTTAATCAAACTGTTATCCGGTTCTTTAAGGATTCTCTTAAAATCTTCACTATTTAGAGCATCAAGTTCAACTCTTATAGGTAAACGTCCCTGTAGCTCCGGCAAAAGATCTGATGGTTTTGCTAATTGAAATGCACCAGAAGCAATAAATAAAATATGATCTGTTTTAATTGGTCCATATTTTGTACTAACTGTTGTTCCTTCTATTAATGGAAGCAAATCTCTTTGCACTCCTTCCCTCGAAACGTCGCCACCAATTCTATCTGTTCTTGCTGAAATTTTGTCAATTTCATCTAAAAAAACAATTCCATTATTTTCTGTTGAATTTTTTGCAGCTCTAATAATTTTATCATCTTCAATTAATTTATCTGACTCTTCATTTATTAATATTTCATGTGACTCTTTTATACTCATTTTTTTCTTTTTAGGTTTATTACCCATAGATTTGCCAAGCATTTCAGAAATATTTATCATTCCAATGTTTGCACCAGGCATTCCTGGTATTTCAAATGAAGGCATTTGATTAGATTCATTCATAGCTATTTCAATTTCATTATTATCTAGATCGCCATTTCTTAGTCGTTTTCTAAAGCTTTCTTTGGTAGCTACGCTTGCCTTATCTCCTACTAATGCATCCAATACTCTTTCTTCAGCCAATTTTAGTGCTTGTGCATGGTATTCTTTTCTTTTTTTTACTTTCTCTATAGCTATAGCAATCTCAAGGAGGTCCCTTATAATTTGTTCAACGTCTCTACCAACATAACCAACTTCAGTAAATCTTGTAGCTTCTACTTTTACAAATGGTGCTCCAGCTAATTTGGATAATCTTCTAGATATTTCAGTTTTTCCGACTCCAGTTGGCCCAATCATTAGAATATTTTTTGGAAGAACTTCCTCTTTCATTTCACCTTTTAATGCTTGTCTTCTCCATCTATTTCTTAATGCTATGGCTACCGCTCTTTTAGCTTTATTTTGTCCAACCACAAACCTATCTAATTCAGAAACAATTTCTCTTGGAGATAAAGAATTTAATGTTGATTCCTGTTCTTTAGTATTTTTATCTTTGGGCATAAAAGAAGTTACGTTTGATTTTTTCATTAGATTTTTTCTACACTAATATTATTGTTTGTAAAAACACAGATTTCAGAGGCTACTTCGATTGCTTTTTTGGCAATTTCTTCCGCAGTTAAATCTGTATCCATTAATACTTTTGCTGAAGCTAGTGCATAATTTCCTCCAGATCCAATTCCAATTACACCTCCTTCGGGTTCCAAAACATCACCCGTTCCAGAAATAATAAAACTTTTTTCTTTATCACCTATTGCCATTAATGCTTCTAATCTTCTAAGATATTTATCAGTCCTCCAATCTTTTGCTAATTCAACAGCTGCTCTTGTTAAATTACCAGCATGTTTTTCTAATTTTGATTCCAAACGCTCAAACAAAGTAAATGCATCTGCTGTAGAACCAGCAAAACCCGCGATCACATTTCTTTTCTCTATTTTTCTAACTTTATTTGCAGTGCTTTTAATTACGGTATTTCCCATGCTAACCTGACCATCGCTAGCAACTACTACATCATTATTTTTTCTTACTAATATTATTGTTGTCATGTCATATAGATGGATATTAATTTAAATACTTCAAGTGTCGGATTACTAATATTGATATAATGAAATAATATATATATACATATAAAAACTTTATGGTGCGAAAAGCAAAAATCTCTAGAAAAACAAAAGAAACTAACATCAATGTTGAAATAAACATAGATGGTAAGGGAAAATATAAAATTGATACGGGCATTGGTTTTCTAAACCATATGCTTGAGCAATTATCAAAACACTCATCTATGGATTTAAATTTAAAAGCAAAAGGCGATACTCATATCGATCTTCATCACACAACAGAAGATACTGGAATTGCAATAGGAGAGTGTTTAAAAAAGGCATCAAAAAAATTTATTGGAATTAAACGATATGCTCATGCTTTAATACCAATGGATGAAACTTTGACCAGAATTGCTATTGATGTTTCAAACAGACCATATTTAATTTGGAAAGTTAAGTTAAAAGTAGAAAAGCTTGGTGAAATGGATACTGAATTATTTAAAGAATGGTTTCAAGCTTTTTCGCAAGCTGCAGGTATAACTTTACATATTGAAAATTTATATGGTGAAAATAGTCACCATATAATCGAATCTTGTTTTAAAGGTCTTGCAAGATCACTCAGAGCAGCTTTAGAAATTGATCAAAAAAATAAAAAAGTAATTCCATCAACCAAGGGTTCTTTATAAGAAAGAATTGATGAATATAACAATTGTTGACTATAGTTCGGGCAACATAAGTTCCGTAATTAATTCCTTTGGCGAAGTTTGCAAAAACAAATATAAAATTAATGTTTCCTCTGACTTAAAAATTATATCTAGTTCTGACAAAATTGTACTTCCTGGACAAGGTTCGTTTAAAAGTTGTGTTGATTCACTAAATAAAATTGAAGGTCTTAATGAAACACTGAATCAATTTGTATTTGATCAAAAAAAACTTCTTCTCGGTATTTGTGTTGGAATGCAAATGTTTGCTGATGTAGGTTACGAAGAAAATGAAACAAAAGGTTTAGGATGGATTTCAGGTAAAGTTTCTAAAATAGATAATCAAAATCAAAAATTTAAACTTCCGCATATTGGATGGAACGAAATTACAATTACAAAAGACAGCAGTATTTTCAAAAATATAGATAATAAATCTCACATGTATTTTGTTCATAGTTATGAATTTATTCCTGAAGATAAGAGTGTAATTTCGAGTACTACAGATTATTCAACTAATATTGTTTGTTCAGTCGAAAAAGATAATATTTTTGGAACTCAATTTCATCCTGAGAAAAGTGATAAACTAGGGCTTAAACTTATAGAAAATTTTATTTTGATTTGAAATTATGAAAATTTTTCCAGCAATAGACATTAAAGATAAAAAGTGTGTGAGACTATTAAAAGGAAACTTTAATAAAAAACAAGTTTATGATGTTACGCCAATAGACCAAGCCAAAAAATATAAAGACTTTGGTTTTAATTATCTTCATGTGGTTGATTTAGATGGGGCTTTAACAGGCGAAACCGTTAATCTTGATATTATCGAAGAGATAGTTGAACAACTCAATATAAAAATTGAGGTAGGTGGTGGAATAAGATCCTTAGAGAAAATTCAAACGTATATCAATGTCGGTGTTGATAAAGTTATTCTTGGAAGCGCAGCGGTAAAAAATAGGGAATTTTTAAAAGAAGCCTGTAAATCTTTCAGTAATCAAATTGCACTAGGATTAGATACAAAAAAAGGACTTATTGCTATATCTGGCTGGAAAGAAGAAACAGATTTAAATGCTATAAAATTTCTAAAAAATGTGAATGATTTTGGTATCAGCAGATTAATTTATACTGATATTGATAGAGATGGAACCAAAACAAGTCCAAATTTAGAGGAGACAATTAAAGTGGCAGATGTATCAAAAGCACCAGTAATTGTATCAGGAGGCGTTTCATCAATTAAAGATATTGAAAATTTACAAAATATAAAAAAAAAAAATATTGAAGGAATAATTGTTGGAAAAGCAATTTATGATGGAGATATTGATTTAAAACAACTAGCTAGATTTTTAGATGCTTAAGAATAGGATCATACCTTGTTTGGATGTAAAAAACGGAAGAGTTGTTAAGGGTATTAATTTTATCAATCTAAAAGATGCAGGAGATCCAGTCGAGCAAGCAAAAATTTACAGCGACGGGGGAGCAGATGAAATATGTTTTTTAGATATTACTGCTTCTAATGAAAATAGATCAACGATTTATGAAGTTGTTGAAGAAACTTCAAAAAAATGTTTTGTACCATTAACGGTTGGTGGTGGAGTTAGAAGTGTTAATGATATTAGTAACTTATTAAACAGTGGGGCAGATAAAGTATCTATTAATACTGCTGCTGTACAAAATCCAAAAGTTGTAATTGAAAGCTCAAAGAGATTTGGTTCACAATGTATTGTTATTGCAATTGATGCAAAAAGAAAAAATGAAAAATGGGAAATTTTTACTCACGGGGGTAGAAATAAAACCGGAATTGATGCAATTGAATTTGCGGAACAAATGGAAAAAAATGGAGCAGGAGAACTATTGGTAACTTCAATGGATAGAGACGGAACACAAATAGGATATGATATTGAATTAATGAGTAAAATATCTTCGAAAGTTAATATTCCAATTATTGCTTCTGGTGGTGTGGGTAATTTAGATCATTTGGTAGATGGAATAAAATTAGGTAATGCAAGTGCTGTATTGGCAGCCTCGATTTTTCACTATGGAAAACACTCAGTACTTGAAGCAAAGCAATATTTGGAGTCAAAAGGAATACCTGTTAGAATTTGATATGATTGATGATTTAGTAAAAACCATAAGAGATAGAAAAAATTCTAGTCCCGATAAATCATATACTTCATCTTTATTGTCAGATGGTCTTAGTAAATGTATTGATAAACTTGAAGAAGAATTTGGAGAATTAAAAGAAGCATTGAATACAAAAAATAACGAGGTTCATGAAGCAGCAGACTTAATTTATCATCTATTAGTTGCTTTAGAAGCTGCGGATGTTAAATTTGAAGATGTTTTGAATGAGCTAGAAAAAAGAAAAAACCAATCTGGCATAGAGGAAAAAAAAAATAGAAAATGAGTTACGATGATAATAATATTTTTGCAAAAATTTTACGGGGAGAAATTCCTAGTAACGAAATTTATGAAGATGAATATGTATTATCTTTTTACGATGTAAACCCACAAAAAAAAATTCACGCCCTTGTAATATCAAAAGGAAAATATATTGATTTAGATGATTTTAATTCTAAGGCATCTAACGAAGAAATTGTTGGTCTTATAAAAGGTATATCGATTGTTGCCAAAAAACTTGGCATTTCAGTTGATGTTGGCAAAGGATATAGAACTCTAGCAAACATTAGTGAACATGGTGGCCAAGAAGTTCCACATCTTCATTTTCATTTATTTGGTGGTGAAAAAGTTGGTAAAATGGTTGAGTGAATTTAGAAATTCAAAGATATTATTTGGAAATAGACTCAATTAAAGATCTATCAGAGATAGCAAAACCTTCTAATATTTATAAAGTTAGTTTAATTGATCCTCCCGATTTTCAATTAAATAAATTCTTTTATAAGCAAATTGGTAAAAATTATAGGTGGATTGATAGATTAGTTTGGAGTGAAAAAAAATGGATTAATTATGTAAATAATTCAGATGTAAAAACATTTGTTTTGAAAGAAAGTAATAATCTAGTGGGCTATTTCGAACAAATTTTGAATAAAAAAAAATTAGATTGCGAAATTGCATACCTTGGAATTTTGGAAGATTATTTTAGAAAAAAATTAGGCGGTTACTTATTATCTGAGGCAATAAAAAAATCTTTTGGATTAGGAGTAAAAAAGGTATGGGTTCATACATGCTCCTTGGATCACAAACATGCATTAAAGAATTATTTATCAAGAGGAATGAAAATATTTAAAACTGAATTGTTAAATATCAATTAAAATTATTTCATTTAGGTAATCTAAAAAATTTTTGATCAATATTTTTATTTTTTTCAATATTATAAATAAAGGTAATAACTAAATTTTGATAAATGTCTTCGGTTTGCCAACCCATTAAATCATAAGAATTTTTGTCAAAAAAAATATTTATTTTATTACCTTTGTTTTCTATGGAAAAAGTAAAATATTTATCATCGATTATCTTTCCATCTAACTTTTGCATTTGTTCAATTAAGTAATTTTTATTTAAAATCAATTCCATAGGAGTTTTATCAAGTGGGTAAATAAAATATTGTTTTGAAGCCTGATTTTTGATTACAAGTGATTTACCATTTGAAACAATAATTTTCTTTTTAAAATTATCATAATTACAATAAATTTTTTTTGGATATTGAATAATACAATTTCCTTCTTCTATATTTTCATTAATATTTTGCTTAAAATTAAAACTTAAATTATTAATTTTTTTAAAATTTAAAATTATTTCATCTTTAATTGAAGCTTCAGCAAAAGTATTAATATTAATAATTAATATAAAAATAATGATTCTTTTAATCATTTAAGCACTTCTCTTTTGCCTACATGGTTAGCTTTACTGACTTCTCCATTTATTTCCATCATGTCAATGATCCTTGCAGCACGGTTATAACCTATTTGAAGTTTTCTTTGCAAAAACGAAGTAGAAGCTTTACCTTCTGATTTCACTATTTCAAGCGCAGTTTTATATAATTCATCTTGATTTTCATTATCAAGCAAACTTAAACTAGTTTCTTTTTCAGCAGCAAAATTTAATATTTCATCCACATAATTTGGTTCAGCTTGTGATCTTAAAAAATTATTAATTTTTTCAATTTCATTTTCAGATACATAGGGTGCATGAATTCTAACAATTCTGTTTGCTGAAGACATATAAAGCATGTCGCCTTTGCCAAGTAGTTGTTCTGCACCTTGTTCACCAAGAATAGTTCTACTATCAATTTTCGAAGTTACTTGAAAAGATATCCTAGTTGGGAAATTTGCTTTAATTGTTCCAGTTATTACATCTACACTAGGTCTTTGAGTTGCCATGATAATATGGATGCCTGCGGCTCTTGCCATTTGTGAAAGTTTTTGAACATATCCTTCAATTTCTTTTCCAGCAACAAGCATTAAGTCTGACATCTCATCTACAATTACAACAATGTAGGGCATAGCGAGCTTATGTTTTGAATTGTATCCATCAATATTTTTAACACCCTCTCTAGTCATTAATCTATATCTGCTTTCCATTTCTTTGACGACCCAACCCAATACTGATGCTGCTTTTTTTGCTTCAGTTATAACTGGACATAATAAATGAGGTATTCCTTCATAAGTTGATAGCTCAAGCATTTTAGGATCAATTAAAATAAATTTACATTTATCAGGGGTATGCTTGTAAAGAAGAGACAATATAATTGTATTTATATAAATAGATTTTCCAGATCCTGTTGTTCCAGCAATTAATAAATGACGCATTGAAGTCAAATCATCTATTATAGGAATGCCAGAAATACTTTTTCCTAAAGAAATTGGAAGATCGGTATCTCTTTTTAAAAAATTTGTACTGGAAATAATTTCACTTAAATAAACATTTTCTCTTGATGAATTAGGTAGTTCAATACCAATAGTACTGCTTCCAGGGATTATAGAAATTCTAGCGGATTTGGAACTTGTATTCCTTGCAATATCTTCAGACAAATTAATAATTTTTGAAACTTTAACTCCTGCAGCAGGCTCGAACTCATTTAAAGTAACTACAGGCCCTCGACTTACTTTTTTTATTTTTCCCTCAACTCCAAAATCTAACAAAATCTTTTCTAATAAACTCTCATCAATTTTATCTTCAGATATATTTTTATCCCTTTCTTCTTTAGTAGGTTTTTTTAAAAAATCTATAGAAGGTAATTTAAATTTTTGCCTTGTATTTTTTGATTCAGAGACATTTGTATTAAATGGCAAATCCTCTTGAACTAATATTTCACTAGGTTTGATTTCTGTTTTATAGTTGTCTACAGCTTCTCCACCAAAGTCATCTGTTTTATTATTTAAATTTTTAATAAAACCGAAAAGTTTTTTAAGTAAATTAAATAAATATTTAATACTAAAATTAATGCTTATTAAGAAGATAAATAAAATTAAGAAAATCAGCAGGTAATAAAAAACATTTTTGTTTATATTGATTAAGGATGATAAAAAACTTTCTTGTAAAAATTTTCCTATAAATCCGCCATTACCATTATTTATAAGCCAGAAAGCATCTGGATAAAATGTAGAAAAAAACAACGAACCTAAAATAGAGTACAAAACAGTGTAAAATAAATTTTCTAAAATTAATAAAAATTTTTTTATTCTAAAAAGATTAATTCCAGTAAAAAAAATAGTTATTGATACTAAAATTGAAATCAATCCAATGGATTGAAAAAACAAATCTGAAACAAAGCTACCCCTAAATCCTAAAATATTTCTTATCTTTTCAGTAGGGTCAGAAAAAATAAAATTTGGATCTTTCGGGTAATAACCAACTAATGAAATAAATAGCAATATTGATAAAACAACTAATAATATGCCCGTAAGTTCAGCAATCCTTTTTACAGTAAAATCAAGGGTTTTATTTGCTATATTATTTATATTCATTTTATTATGAATCTATTTTGTAACTTTGTATCATTTAATAATTATTGTTAAAATTAAATTTTAATTATGAATATTTGTTTAATTGGCGATGGATTAACTAATTTAGTTTTAGCAAAAATTTTAGCTAATAAAAATATTAGCATATCTGTGTGTTTTGAGTCAAAAAAAACAAAGAAATCTACTTCAAGAACTATTGGGATTTCAAAGAATAATTTTGATTTTTTTAAATCTAATATTATAGATATTAAAAAAATTAGCTGGCCAATTAATTATATTCAAATCTTTAATGAATTAAATCAAATTGAAGAAATATTAAATTTTAAATCTACTGATAGTCAATTGTTTTTTATAGTTAAACATAGTGAGCTATATGAATTAGTTCAAAAGGATATAAAAAAAAATAAATTTATAAAAAAAATTAAAATAAAAAAATCATTTTATGATGAAATAATAGAAAATAATAAATTCGATTTAATTATTAACTCAGAAACACAAAATAAAATTTCAAAAAAAATTTTTTTTAAAAGAATTACTAAGGATTATAAAAGTGTTGCATTTACTACAATTGTTAAGCATCAAAAATGTATAAATAATAAAGCTGTTCAAATTTTTACTAGTTGTGGTCCACTTGCTTTTTTACCTTATTCTAATACTGAAACTTCAATAGTTTTTTCCGTTTTGGATGAAAAAAAAAATAAATCAGAAAAAGAAATAAAAGAACTTATTATTAAATATAATAAATATTACAAAATTAATTCTTTTAAAAATTTTGAAAAATATAATTTAAAATTTTCAATTCTTAGAAAATATTATCATAAAAACATATTATGTTTTGGTGATAATCTTCACAATATTCATCCTCTGGCAGGTCAAGGATTTAACATGACTTTGAGAGATATAAAAATATTGTCAGATTTAATTGATGAAAAAATAGATCTTGGTTTACCTTTAGATTCATCAATATTGAAAGAATTTGAATCAAAAACAAAACATCTAAATTATATTTTTTCTTCAGGAATTAATTTTATTCATGAGTTTTTTAAGTTTGATAATAAATATGGCAATAATTACTCTAAGGAAATATTAAAGTATCTAGGAAAAAATAATCTTTTTAATAAATATATTTCTAAATTTGCTGATCAAGGTCTTGCTTTATAAATTTACTGAAGTGTTTTGTTGCTAAAATTATCGAGAGTATAAGTTTTTAATATTTCTTCTAATTTTTGTTTTCTTTCATTTAAATTAATAGTTTCCAACAAAACCTGTTTTTCTTCTAATGAAAAAGGAGAAGCCATTGAAAGAGTATTTATTGTTTGATCTAAGCTTCGTTTTTCAAGTTCTTTCCAATTAATTGTATAGCCTTGTTTGTTAAATAAAGATTTTAAATTTTTAAATATTAGCTCTAAATCAGAAAACTTAATTTCTTCTTTTTGATTATTTATATCATTTGAGAATTTATCAAAATTTACTTTGCATTCTCTATAGAGCTTATCATTATTTAACTCTTCTAAAATTTTGAAACGACTAATTCCATCTAAAACAATTAAATACCCTCCATCTTCTGTTTCATTAAAACTTGTAATTTTGCCAGCACATCCAACATTATATAAAATTGGAATAGTTTGATTAGTTTTTTTTGGTTGTACCATTCCTATTATCCTATCTGCTTTCATTGCATCATCAACCATCTGAATGTATCTTGGTTCAAAAATATTTAGAGGAACAGTTGTTTGAGGAAAAAAAATAAAATTTGATAACGGAAAAATTGAAATAGTTTTTGGCAGCTGTTTCATATAATATTTATATTTAACAATATTATATTCTAATTTCTTTAAAATGGATAAAAATTTAAAACTACTAGAGTCAGAAATAAAAAATTTAAGTTTTTTACTAAAAATTGGGAATCATAATGAACTGATTAAAAGAACTAGCAAATTAATTTCAAAATATCCCCAAATTACGGCATTTATCAATTTTTTAGGTTTGTCACTTGAAATGCAAGGTAAACTTTATCATGCTGAGAAGGTTTATTTAAAAGCACTTGAAAGAGATCCAAATAACATAAATATTTTGGTCAATTTAGGTGGAGTGTATAGAAAAATAAACAATCTTTCAAAATCCGAGGAATTATTAAAGAATGCATTGAATATTGATCCTAATGATTTGTTTGGTTTGAGAAATTATGGCGAATTAAAATTAGATCAAAATAATTATCAAGAAGCTATTAAAATTTTTGAAAAAATTTATCAAAAAGATCCATATTTTAAAAATAGTATTATTAGATTAGCAAATGTTTATTCAATTTATGGTGAATTTGAATTAGCAAAAAAATTATTAAAAATAGCTATTAAAGAAAAACCAGAATTATTCGTAGCTGATTATAATTATAGTAATTTAATTGATTATTCAACTAGCAAAGAACATCAGCAAGAAATGATAAAAAAAATAAATGATAAAAAATATTTTCAAATTAATAAGTTTCCATTGTATTTTGCTTTGGGTAAATCTTATGAAGATCAAAAAGATTATGATAATGCTTTTAAATATTTTAAAATAGCAAATGATGAAAAAAAACGTTTAGTAAAAAGTAATCCTCTAAGATATGAAGAAAGTTTTCTAAAACAGAATAAAGAAATATTTAAAAATATAGATTTTAATTCAATTACTAATAAAAATTTATACAATAAAAAAATAATATTTGTTGTTGGATTACCAAGGTCGGGAACAACGTTAATTCATCAAATATTATCCGCTCATTCAGAAATTTATGGGGTTGGTGAATCAATAGTTTTGAATATTTATTTTTATAAAAACTTACTTAGTGAAAATTTTCAAAATACTTTTTTCAATGAAAGTTATTTAAATGAATTATCTTTTAAATTTGGTGCAGATTATGAATATTTTAACAATAATAAAATTATAGTTGATAAAGCTCCTTCTAACTTTTTTTGGATAGGTTTTATTAGATTGCTTTTTCCAAATTCAAAAATAATACATGTTAATAGAAATATTAAAGATAATTGTTTATCAATTTACAAAAATTTATTTGGTGGCAATAGAACGGATTGGACATACAATGAAAAAAATATCATCAAATACATAAATATTTACAGGGATTTAATGCAATTTTGGAAAAATAAGATTGGCAACTATATTTATGAAATAAAATATGAAGATTTAGTTGAAAATAAAGAAGTAGAAATAAAAAAAATGTTAGAATTTTGTAATTTAAATTGGCAACCTGATTGTTTAGAATTTTACAAAAAGAAAAATCCAATAAAAACTGTGAGCATTAATCAAAGTAGAAAACCAATATATAAAGATTCTGTCAATAAAAGTAATAATTATAAAGATTTTTTAAACTTGTTTCATGATTTAAATTAAAAAATTCTGTTTTGGCACACTGCCATACGCTTTATTCTTAAAAATTATATTATTTCTTGCCTATAAAAAAACCTTGATTTATAATCTTTCTTGGAAATGCGGGAGTAGCTCAGTGGTAGAGCGAAACGTTGCCAACGTTTAGGTCGAGGGTTCAATTCCCTTCTCCCGCTCCAAAAATAGAGCCACTCACCTTTCTTGGACACAGTACTGGATACAGTTCGGATACAGAAAGGAAGAACTCTGGTTTGTTAAAAAAGGGTGGTAGAGTTAGATAAAAAATTATATTATTAGACATGAAAGCAAAAAAGAAAAAATCATTAAAATCAGGAAAACTAACAATGAAACAATTGATGCAGTATAGAAAAACATCAAAAGGTGCAAAAAAAAGTTATTGGTCTGGACGTATTAAGGGATTAGAAAAAAGAGCCCGTTAGGAAACCATCAATATTTTACAGAACACTGGTTTGTTGAAAAAAGGTGGCAGAGTTAAATTAACGTGACCTTGGCGGCAGACGTTCTCGCTCGGCTGCTTTTTTCTTGTCTTTCACTCTTTTATTTTTTCTTAGCTTCATCTTTTGTATGTTTTTATTTAACATTCGGATTTGTCGTATTTTCTTTTTTGATGACAATTTTTTCATTTCATTATCTTATCAATTCTTATTTCTTTTTGCACGCCATATGCTTTCAGCAATTTTATTAGTAGATATTAAGGATCCAAATTTTAAGGGGTTTAATATGTAGTTTATCCGACCTCTAATTTTGGGTGCTTTCTTAATTGCAGAAGGTATAGAGATAGTTTTTTCATTTAATTAGAATTACATTTAGCACAAATTTTGTTACCGTCTGGGTCACGTATATAAGCATAATAATTTCCGTCAGATCTTATTCCTGGTAATCCTTCATCAACACCACCATTCTCTAATGCACTAGAATGAAAGCTATCAACTGCTTTAGTTGAATCAGCTAGAAATGAAATCATTGTGCCATTACCATAAGTAGCTACTTCTTTATTATAAGGCTTGGTTACATAGAACTCTATTTTGTTTAAGTTATTTTTTTGGGTATAACCAATGTATTTTTCTGTAGTCTTGACTTTTTTAATACCTAGAGGAACAAAAACAGCATCATAGAATTTAGCAGATTTATTAAGATCGTTTGATCCAACCATAACGAATCCAAAAAGTTTTTTCATGCCTCATGATACCTCAGAATTAACGTTGAGTCTTTGCCTGTATTAAGGTTGATTTTGCTGGAAAAATTTTAAAATTATTTAAAAAGTTTTCGGAGTCCCTGACAACGTTCATTATGCTATCTATAACTCTATATTAAGTTCTTTGTTGTACAGAAGGGTGTATCGGGTCCCTTTATTTTTTCCAGTTTCAAATTCAAAAGAGACTCCTTTTTGGAGTCGTGCGAGCAATGAGAATTATTTATTTTTACGCTTTTATTTTCCTCTACTGGACTGTGATGATTGCTGGTCCTTTGAACTTGATTTAATTATTTATTCATTGCCACTTTCTACTCCATAATTTTTTTTCTGACACACTCCCGACACAATACGAGTATAGATTGCCGGCAGAGCCATTAGATATTCTTTAAGATTTGGATAAATTTAAAACTCCTAAAATATTAAAATTTCTAAATAACTTACTAAAAAAATGGAAAATTTCTTATCGTTGCAGTTAAAAAAAACTAACAAAAATCATCAAAAGCTGTTTAGAATGAAGATAGCCCTTGTGACCGAGTATCCTCCGGTCCATAGCGGTTTTGCAACTTATGAG
>ENA-ORDI01000256-ORDI01000256.1-marine-metagenome-genome-assembly--contig:-NODE-256-length-38511-cov-4.999428_pt1 | contig 38511 bp, 40 predicted proteins | sample MGYA00248628_ERZ508525 | MGnify/ENA primary metagenome ERZ508525 (study PRJEB26195, sample SAMN05422138) | marine metagenome | isolation source: East of Porto Seguro, South Atlantic Ocean | place... | reverse complement strand
TCATCCTATTGATGATCCCCAAACCTTTCGGGATGAATTATTCATGGCATGGAATAAATTAAACATTTTTGGTCGGATCTATGTTGCAACTGAAGGAATCAATGCGCAATTGAGTACTCCAGAACATCATTGGAATCAATTTCTTGAGGCAATGAACTCATTCCCTATTTTGAATAATATTCCCATCAAAAAAGCACTCCAGGATGGAAAATCATTTTACAAACTCACCATCAAAGTTCGGGAAGAATTGGTAGCCTATGGTGTCCCGAATGATTCCTACACTATGGAGAAAGTTGGGAACCATCTTTCTGCTGAAGAATACAATCAAGCCTTAGACAATCCTGATACCCTAATTGTAGATATGCGGAATTATTACGAAAGTGAGATTGGCCGGTTTGAATCTGCTATTGTTCCCGATGTAGAGACATCCAAGGAATTGCTACCGGAAGTTAAACGGATACTTGAAGGGAAAGAAGAAGAACAGGTTTTGCTCTATTGTACAGGGTGAATCCGCTGTGAAAAAGCATCCGCTTATCTCATGAATTTTGGATTTAAAAATGTGAATCAGCTCCAGGGTGGGATTATCCAATATGCTCACGATATTAAGGAAAAAGGATTGGAATCAAAATTTATCGGTAAGAATTTTGTTTTTGATGAACGGCTTGGGGAACGTGTAACCGAAGATGTGATTGCGATCTGTCATATTTGTGGTGCATCCTGTGATACGCATACCGATTGTAAAAACGATGCCTGTCACATTTTATTTATTCAATGCGAAAAATGCGGGAAGGAATTGGATGGCTGCTGTTCTAATGAATGCCAGGCATTTTCGAAATTGCCGTTTGAAGAGCAAAAGGTTCGTCGGAAGGATCCATCCCAAGTCGTCTCAAAAACTTTTTTTGATTCCCGGATCAAACCTAAACTGAATTAATAATTTTGATTCATCCCATTCTTTATTCCTTTCGACGCTGTCCCTATGCCATTCGGGCTCGCTTGGCATTAGCCTATTCAGGTATCGAGTACGAGCATCGGGAAATTCTTCTAAAAAACCGTCCGGATGAATTAATTGAATTATCACCAAAAGGGACAGTCCCTGTTCTTCAACTCACGGATGGAACTGTTATCGATGAAAGTATTGACGTGATGAAATGGGCATTATTCCAAAATGACCGTGACAATTGGTATATTGATAAAATTGATGAACAGAATTCCTTTATAGAAAGGAATGACGGTGAATTCAAAAAACGGTTAGACGAGTATAAATACTATGTTCGTTTCCAGGATGGAACCTATTCTGACTATCAAAAAGCTGTTGGCGAAATTTTAGCCACATATGACCTTATTCTTGCAAACTCAAATTTTTTGTGTGGAGAAAAGATACGATTGGTTGATATGGCATTATTGCCATTTATTCGTCAATGCGCTCATGTAGATTTGGATTGGTTTAATGATCATTTTCCATTCCTGTCGAAATGGATGGAAGAATTCAAAACATCGGACTTATTCCTTTCGATCATGAAAAAATATGATGTGTGGGAATCACAAACTGATGGTGTTATTGTAAATTGGAATTCAACCCAATCATGACCTAGGTGAGATACCTTTTAATCTTAATTTTAATTATTTCGCCTTTTTTAAAGGGTGGTTCGCTTACAATTAATTCCGATGGATTTTCTGCCAGGATCGAACGGGATAATTGGGGTGTCCCCCACATTTATGGTAAACGGGATGCAGATGTTTCCTTTGGACTGGCCTATGCCCATGCCCAGGATGATTTTAAAACCATCCAGGATATATTGCTTGCATCGAGAGGAAAACTGGCATCGGTGTATGGGAAGGGTGCCGCCGTCAATGATTATTATGTTCATCTCATGGACATCTGGAATCATGTTGACTCCAATTATACATCGGACGTTCCCGATGATGTAAAAGCGCTTTGTGATGGATATGCTGCTGGCATCAACTTATTTTTACAAGATCACCCGGAGCGAGGACGGAAAAAAATATTTCCTGTCAATGGCAAAGACCTGATTGCGGGATTTTCTCACCGCATGCCATTGATGTTCGGGCTCGATGGTGTTATGAAAAAATTATCGAAAGAAAAACGTCCACAATTGATCGGGTTGAACGGAAATGATGAAGACGCCGAGTCTTTCAAAATGGTTGCCAGCAATGTTTTTGCTATTGCACCGCACAGATCCAGTGATGGCTATACGCGGATTTGGATCAATAGTCATCAACCCTGGGATGGGCCCGTGGCGTGGTACGAAGCTCATTTCATTAGCGAAGAGGGTTGGGACTTTTATGGAGGATTGTTTCCCGGCTCACCTATTCCACTCATCGGTCATAATCCATATTTAGGGTGGAGCCACACGGTGAATTCACCGGACCTTATTGATGTATATGACCTTAAGATCAATCCGGGAAACAAAGATCAATACTGGTTTGAGGGATCATGGCAAGACATGAAAGTCCGGAAAGTGCCGATCAAGGTGAAACTATTTGGACCCTTTTCCTGGACCTTTAAACGAACGGTAAAAGAATCCATTCATGGGCCGGTAATGGAATTTGAGCATGGAACCTATGCACTTCGTATTTCATCTATAAAAAATCTCAAATTTTTGGAAGAGTGGTATCGGATGGGAAAAGCTACCAATTTCGGTGAATTTAGGAAGGCTATGGAGATCCACGCCCTGCCCATGTTTAATACGGGTTATGCAGATAAGGATGGTAACATTTTTTATGTTTATAATGCGAAGATCCCAAAACGAGATGATAGGTATAACTGGCATGAACTTCTTGCCGGTGATGAGCAAGCCAACATTTGGACAAACTATGTACCTTTTGATTCGTTGCCCCAAGTTCTAAATCCAGCGGATGGTTTTTTGCAAAACTGTAATAGCAATCCCTATCTTGCTACTGGGAACCCAACAGATGTATCCAAACCATTACCGGATTGGACAGGCATTGAAACACACCAGACCAACCGGGCCATGCGAGCATTGGAAACCTTTGGAGAAGATTCCTCAATTACTCGGAAAGAATTTTTCAAGTATAAATACGATAAAAAATATTCCTCTCACTCAACCATTGCGAAAGTCAGAGATCGTTTCATTCAAGATATAGCAAAAGAGAATACACCGGAATTTCAAGAAGCGCTTGAGTTAATTAGGAATTGGAACTTGTCTGCAGATTCAACCAATAAAGCCGCAGCATTATCCATGATTGTTTTGCCAAATTCTTTCAATGAAGATAATTTGAAATATGATATTGTGAAAATCAAAAAGAAGCTTCGAGAAACGATTGATTTTCTCATAAATCATTTTGGACGAATAGATGTCCCCTTGGGAAAAGCTTTGCGATTGGTTCGTGGAGAAACTGATCTCCCCCTTGGGGGCGGACCTGATTTGTTACGAGCCATTTATTTTAAGGAAAAAGAAGACAAGTATGTAGGGACTGCAGGCGATTGCTATTTTCAGGCTGTGGAATGGGGTCCCAATGGAGAGTTGAACGCCTGGACCATTCACCAATATGGTAGTGCAACAGCGATTGAATCATCAATACACTATGATGATCAGGCAAAACTTTTTTCAAAGCAGGAAATGAAACAAGTACGGCCATGAGATTGCCATTGTTTCAGACAGTCCTTTCTTTTTTACTATTGTTTTCTGCATGCAGTAGGGTGGACCTGGTTGCTACCGATTCAAAAACAATTCATGAACACGTTTCTAGTTTTACGGGAGAAAAAGCAGTCCTCCTGAATGTGTGGTCAACCTCGTGCGTGCCCTGTGTAGAAGAATTTCCCATGATCGTTAATTTTGGTAATGAGATCAATGATCTGGAAGTGGTATTTGTGAGTGCAGATTTTGATGATCAATTGGGTGCAGTGAAGGATTTCCTGAGCGAGCAAAAGGTTACTGGTATTTCATTTATAAAAAATGAAAAGGATCAACCCTTCATCAATGGCATCCACCCGGAATGGTCTGGATTGCTACCATTCACAATCCTGTACGGAAAAATATCAGGAAAGATCTTGAGTTTTTGGGAAGGGAAAGAATCAGAAAGTAAATTCAGGGCAGCCATTCAACTTGCATTAAACGACTAGGAGTTTGTATGAAAAAAATCTTACCCATCATAACCGGAATCACCTTTCTGATCGCTGGCGAATTAGAGATTGGTTCAGCCATGCCGCTCATGGATCATCAACTGGCGGATATTAGCGGAAAAACTATGACACTAACAGATGCGAAAGGAGATGTGGGCACATTAGTCATTTTTTCCTGCAATACCTGTCCGTGGGTGCTTGCTTGGGAAGACCGCTACGTGACTCTGGCGCAGGAATTTATCCCCAAGGGAATTGGAATGATTGCTGTGAATTCCAACGAACGCCAATTTGAGAGAGATGACAGCATGGAAGAAATGATTGAGCATGCGCACGAAATGGGCTACAATTTCCCTTATGCGCAAGATCCGGGCTCAATGTTGGCTACAGCATTTGGTGCCCGAAAAACGCCGCATATTTATTTATTTGACGAAAAGGATAAATTGGTTTATCGCGGTGCGATTGATGACAATGCCAGAAAACCCCGTAAGGTTAAACACACTTTTCTTGCCGATGCCATGGATGCCCTATTGACAGGAGAAAAGATCGATCCTGTTTCCACAAAAGCTCTGGGTTGCTCTATTAAGTTCAAATAGGTTTTTTATAAATGGAACAAACATATTATTTGATAATCATCGGTGCGTTGATTCTGGAATACTTCCTTTCCACGGTTAGCTCGGTCCTGAATATGAACAGTATCGCGGAAGATGTACCAGATGGATTTCAGAGTCATTATGATGGAGAGAAATACGCAAAATCACAGACCTATCTAAAGGACAATACACGATTTGGTTTATTGTCCAGTACCTTCAGTTTGGCATTAACTCTAATTGTGATCCATACAGGATTATTTGGGATATTGGATCATTTTGTCCGTGCTCAAACGGGTCACCCTATTTTGGGTGGTCTACTATTTTTCGGGATCATATTTATTATAAACGATATTATTAATTTGCCTTTTTCACTTTATGGAACCTTCGTGATTGAAGAAAAATATGGATTCAATAAAACAACGGCTAAAACCTATACATTGGATAAATTAAAAGGGTACGCGTTGACAGTTATCCTGGGCAGTATTGTGATAGTGCCGATCCTCTACTTTTTCAATACCTATGGTGAGAATGGCTGGTGGATCGCATGGCTTTTAGTCACGGGATTCATGATCGCTGTCCAACCATTGTTTGTTCATGTTATTGCACCCATGTTCAATAAGTTTACACCCCTGGAAGATGGTGAATTGAGAACAGCCATTGAAGCATTTTCCGAGAAAGTGAATTTTCCCATTGCCCGAATAGATATGATGGATGGCAGCCGACGATCGGCTCATTCCAATGCGTATTTCAGTGGATTCGGAAAATCGAGACGTATCGCCTTATTTGACACATTGTTGGAAAAACATTCCACGGAAGAGATTGTTTCGGTGGTAGCCCATGAGGTGGGACACTATAAAAAGAAACATATCATATTCGGGACTATCCTTGGGATCATTGAAACGGGGATCATGCTTTTTATTTTTAACCTGCTCATGAATGATCCTGCATTATTTGCTGTCTTTGGTGTAGAGAATGTATCTGTTTATGGTGGCCTTATCTTTTTCGGGATGTTGTATTCTCCTGTGAGTTTGGTTACTTCTATTTTTACCACTGCATTGAGCAGAAAAAACGAATATGAAGCTGATACCTATTCCTTGGAGAATACCCAAAACAAAGAAGCGTTGGTCAGCATGCTGAAAGGGTTGGCGGCAAATAACTTGTCTCACTTAACACCCCATCCGCTCATGGTCTTTTTATCTTATAGCCATCCACCGATCATGGATCGGATCGCAGCAGTAAACAATAATTGAGACATTTTGTAAAATAATCATGGAAAACCCGGAAATCATATTGTGGATCCCGCTAATCCTGATAGTCGTATTGAGTTTATTAAAAATGGCAAAGAAAAAGAGACCGGATGGAAAACCATGGTTCAGAATCGAAAAGGTAGAAGACAATGAATAAACATCTTACCATGAGGTCTGGAAATCCAGCCCTGCAATCATCCACGTTCAGAAAGCATATGTCAGCAGTTACGGAAGGCGCCATGACATTGAATGGGACTGTTAACAAAACCGGAATTGGTTTACTCTTAATTATTTTGAGTGCCGGCTATACCTGGGGAAACCCAGCTATGCATGGATTAGTAATTCCTGCTGTCATTGGTGGATTCATATTGGCTATGGTTACCATTTTTAAACCCCAGTTTGGACATATTACCGTCCCCATGTATGCTGTGGTAGAGGGTGTCTTTCTCGGCGTGATTTCTATGATCTTTGAACAAATGTATCCAGGCATAGTAATTCAGGCGATCTTTTTAACATTCGGTACTTTGGGTGCATTACTGCTTGCCTATAAATCCGGTCTGATTGAAGCCACAGAAAATTTCAAATTGGGTGTGGTGGCTGCAACGGGTGGGATCGCTATTCTTTATGTCATAAATATGATCATGGGGTTTTTCGGTTCCAGTATTGGCGTTATTCATAGTAATAGCATGATGGGGATTTTGTTCAGCGGATTTGTAGTGGTGATCGCTGCCTTAAATCTCGTATTGGATTTCGATTTTATTGAAGAGGGTGTAGAAATGGGCGCCCCGAAGTACATGGAATGGTACGGCGCCTTTGGCTTGCTCGTTACCTTGATCTGGCTTTATTTAGAGATCCTTCGACTTTTAGCAAAACTGCAGAGCCGGCGATAGGGATTTAACTCACCCCATTCACTTCGTGAAGTCCCATCTCTTTTTAAGAGAGGGGAAATAGGGGTGAGTTATAATAACTTAAAGTATGCAAACACCCCTTTTCACAAATGACGCCATTGTTTTCGGTATTCTCATCGGCATCCTGGCATTCGTTTTTACCACATCCAAAAGTGAAAATCCATCCTGGAAAAAATTCTATAAATACATTCCTACACTCTTACTATGTTATTTCATTCCATCTGTTTTTAATTCCCTGGGAATCATTTCTGGAGAAGAATCCAATCTCTATTTTGTGGCCTCACGGTATTTGCTTCCTACGAGTTTGGTATTGCTTACCATTAGTATTGATCTGCCAGAAATTAAAAAACTGGGTCCCAAAGCCATCATCATGTTTTTAACAGGTACGGTAGGAATCATTATTGGCGGGCCATTGGCCATCCTGATAGTTTCAGTCTTTGCACCAGATGTTGTGGGCGGTGTTGGACCGGAGGCTGTTTGGCGTGGACTCACCACCGTTGCAGGGAGTTGGATCGGCGGTGGTGCAAACCAGGCCGCCATGAAAGAAATATTCGGTGTAGGGGACACTATTTTTTCCGCTATGATCGCTGTGGATGTGATTATTGCCAATATCTGGATGGCATTTTTGCTTTATGGCGCAGGAATTCATGAACGGATTGATGCCAAATTCCATGCCGATAATTCTGCCATTACAGAATTGAAAGAAAAGATTGAAGCCTATCGTGCCCAAATTCTTCGCATTCCCGATCTAACAGATACAATCATGGTCATGGCAGTGGGATTTGGTGTCACTGCAATTGCACACTTGGGTGCAGATATTATTGCACCTTGGATCGGTGAGAAAGCGCCAGGGCTGGCAAAATTCAGTCTTACTTCGGGGTTCTTTTGGCTCATAGTTTTGGCGACCACTATTGCGTTAGGACTATCTTTTACAAAGGCAAGGGAGTTGGAAGGTGTGGGCGCATCTCGTTATGGAAGTCTATTCCTTTACATTCTTGTGGCTACGATTGGGATGAAAATGAATATCATGGCTATTTTTGAAAATCCCGGTTTATTTATTGTTGGGTTGATTTGGATAGCATTCCACGCCATTCTTCTAATCGTTACGGCAAAACTCATTCATGCACCATTTTTCTTTTTGGCTGTAGGGAGCCAGGCGAACATTGGTGGCGCCGCTTCGGCACCAATTGTTGCTTCAGCGTTTCATCCGTCCTTGGCGCCGGTGGGTGTTTTACTGGCGGTCCTGGGGTATGCTATTGGAACATATGGTGCCTGGATCTGCGCGATCTTGATGCAGGTTGGTTCTTGATTATTACCGGTGGTGCACTTAAATATTCGCATGAGCTAATGACTAACATTTTATCAAAAATTTTAATGCGTTATTTAATATTATTCCTTTATTTGGTTATATATAGCCAAAGATTAATCCAACACGGAATCGGTGGTAACCATCATTTTGATGATGCAGAAAAATGGGCGGGAATTTTTGAAAATCCTGATCGAGATGCATGGCAGCACCCGGATAAACTGATCCAATCGTTAGGGTATTCTGCTGATGCTATAATTACCGATAGGCAAATAATCTCGTTAATACGATCTCCTTAAAACAATCCAGGTTTTATCGCGTCCCTTTCGGATATGGAATGACCCTTGATTCAAACGGGAAGGAATTGGGAGTTACAACAGTTCCGGATGTAAAAGTAAAAGGAATTTCCGAATTCGGATTGAATGTGATTTCCAACAATCCTGCTCTGTAGCCGGTTTCAGGTTGCGAAATTTTCACAGCATATCGCCCATCGTCTGTTTTAAGCAGTGGTTTGGATGTCCAGGATCGGCCGATTGCATCCACGCGAAAATCCCGTGCTGTTTCATTTACAGCTTCCCATTGAAGGATGGAATAATTTTCATTGGATACATGATCCACGACAATGTAAATGGAATCTTGTCTCACATACCAGTCGAAAACAGGTCGATCAGATTCGGTAATGACTGAATGATAGAATGCAGTCAAACTTTTTAGGTTATAATCACCATCAAGGTTTCTAAGACCGTGATTTGTATTCGGGATATATTGTAAATAGGATTCGCCTTCAAGATCATCCCAGTAGAATTGCCAGGAATCCGTTACAAAAAATTCATCTCCAGTTGCATTAATTAGGAATTTTGGAAGGTCCAGTTCCTGTATGAAGGAATATGGTTCCACAATTTCATTCAATCGATTAAATTCCCGGGATCCCATCCAATCCATGATACCTTCATGAACATAACTATCCACAGCATGGGACCATTCGCCATAGCATTTCCAGTGATGATCGAATGATGATTCTACGTTCAGCATATCAATAACAATTGGGATGACGGCAATGACCCGATCGTCTGCAATAGCCGTACACCAGGTTGTCCATCCCCGTTTCGATGCGCCGGTAGTTACGAAATTGTTCACTGGTTTTCCTTCCAATCCAGACACCGCCTGTACCACATCCATTCCTCGGGAGACTGCTTTTGTCATGGGCATATGAGCCAGCCAAGGCGCATTTTTATCTGAAGCATAATCTTCAAGAAAATGTCGCCAGCCAAAGGCAATTAAATCATCCTCATATCGTTCGCCAAAATCATCATTTTTAAAAGTGATAGGTTGGAAAGGAATATTGGAAATTTCTGCCACAATCGAATGGGTTGCCATAGCGATTTGAACTAAGGCCGTTGTGGCATTATCTGGCATTTTATTATTATGGTTTCCACCGGAGATAACCATGAGTGCTTCAGATTCTTTTACATCATTAGGAATGACAATACTAAGCCAATGCCACCATTCAGTTTGGTCCACATCATGATTTGTGAGCCAATTTTGTGAAACCATATAGATGATAAATTCTTTCCAGGATTCACCTACAACAACCTTCCTGATTTCATAATTGAATGCTTCATCCGATTGATTCACAAAATCTTTTAAAACAGTATTTTGTTTTTCACAGGAGAAAAGGATTAAAAACAGGATGGGGAGCAATATATTTTTATTGGACATACTTTTTCAGTTTTTGATTATTCAGGTTCAATCGAATCACGAAATATAAGAATAATAAACGGTTTGTTTTTCTTGATTTATCAAAATAAAGAAATGAATTATTCTATTTCCTTATCTCATGGTGATAGAAATATCATAAAACCGGTATTGATTCTAAGCCACATAACAATTATTCTTCACTTCAATTTTTTTCTAACATTCGAACAATTGGAATTTTAAATGACGGAACAAAAACATGAATTAACCCCCAATATAGTCGTCAATAATATCCAACTTTATGGTCTTGTTACACTTCGAGTTCTCATAGGCTGGCACATCCTGTATGAGGGCCTTGCCAAATTGATAAATCCCTATTGGTCTTCCGCAGCCTATCTTTTGGATTCGAAATGGATCTTTTCAGGCTGGGCGGAATCTATTGTCTCAGACCCAACCCTTTTAACGATCTCAGATTATGTGAACATGTGGGGACTAACCCTGGTTGGGTTATGTTTGGTGTTAGGGTTATACAGCCGCCATGCAGCCATTGGCGGAATGGTATTTATATTACTGTATTATTTATTCGCCCCGCCATTACTCGGTTTGGAATATTCCCGCCCCGGTGAAGGGAGTTATCTTATCGTAAATAAGAACCTGATCGAAGCCTGTGCTTTATTTGTTCTTTATACTTTCCCAACAAGTCATTTGATCGGACTGGATCGACTTTTATCCAAACCAGCATCTAAATAAAGGAATCGGACCATGAGTGAAAATTCAAATCAAAACCCATCTACAGATCAAGATCGCAGGGAATTTTTAAAAGCGCTGGCTACGGTCCCGGTTCTGGGACTGTTTCTTGTCAATCTTTGGCAAAAGTGGAACAGGGATAAGTTGAAGCGAGAAAATCTTCTTTCCGATCTCGTCCAGGAAAAGAAAGCGCCGGCGGTGATCAGCGGACTTTCTGACAGTAAACATTTAAATATTGGTATTATTGGTTATGGTGGTCGTGGCTCTCACCTCGTCCGCGGTGCGGGGTTTGCAACAAAAGGCTGGACCGATGCTACGTATGAAAATTCCAAGAATAATAAATTAGACAAAGCCTTTGCAACATTCATGTCCCAGGAAGACCTGAATTGTTCGTTGGTGGGTGTTTGTGATCTTTTTGACGTTCGGGCCAACCAGGCTATTGATGCCTCCCAAAATGAAGTACGACCGGGAGGAAAACCTAAAAAAGGTGCTGTTCGTTACCGCCATTATAAAGAATTATTGGCCAATCCGGAAATTGATGCTGTGATCGTGGCTACGCCGGATCACTGGCATTCCCGGATTACAATCGATGCCGCCAAGGCAGGGAAGCATGTGTACTGCGAAAAGGGATTAACACGCACCTTCCAGCAAGCTCTGGATGTGTACGATACCATTAAAGAAACGGGTATGATCCTTCAACTGGGTCACCAGAACAGGCAGGTAGAAGCCAACGATAAAGCAAAACAGATCATTGATCAGGGATTGCTTGGGCCGATTAATCTTGTTGAATTGACCACCAATCGAAATTCGCCCTGGGGTGCCTGGGTATGGAATATCCACAAGGATGGAAATAATAAAACCATTGACTGGGATATGTTCCAGGAACCTTCACCCAACAAAATTCCTTTTGGAGAAGAAGCACTGAAACGATTTTTTCGCTGGCGCTGCTGGTATGATTATGGAACAGGTTTATCGGGTGATCTCTTTTCTCATGACTATGATGCATTGAACCAGATACTTGGAATGGGGATTCCCAAGTATGCGTCTTCATCCGGCGGAATTTATTTTTACAAAGATGGCCGTGATGTACCCGATGTATGGCATGTAACACTTGAGTATCCAGATAGAGATATGACTGTACTCTACAGCGCTACCTTGTCCAGCAATAATTCCCGGGGTAACCGGATTATGGGGCACGATGCAACCATGATGATGGGGGGTCAGTCTAATGTTGGCAGGGTAGGTGGTTTCATTGTTACGGCAGACTCAGCATCTACCCAATATAGAGAACGCCTGGAAAAAGGGGTTATCAATTCTAAGTATCCCATCTTTAGTTATTCTCCCGGTTCAAAACAGATCGATGGTGTCACATCCGCTACATCCCAGTATTTTGCGAATAAAGGACTCCTGTACACTTATAGAGAAGGAAAACGTGTAGATCCCACTCATCTGCATATTAAGGATTGGCTCGATGCGATCCGCAGTGGCACTCAGCCCAAGTGCAATGTAGATGTAGCTTTCCAGGAAGCGGTTACTTGTGCCATGGCAACAGAATCTTATCTGACAGGTCGCAGAGTGGAATGGGATCCCAAGAACCGCAGATTGATCTGATTATACAACCACGGATACGACAATGACAAAGAATTCACGCTTGGGCGCCATGATGTTCCTCCAATATGCGCTTTGGGGAGCATGGCTGCCAGTCACAGCCCGTTTCTTGTCAGCGCCTATTGCAGAGGGTGGACTGGGTTTTACCGGGCCACAGATTGGCATGATCCTTGGATTGGCAGGTTCTATTGGTGCCATTGCTGCACCTTTTATTGCGGGCCAATTAGCGGACAGGTATTTTAGCACGGAAAAATTCTTGGCTGTCCTCATGTTGGTTGGAGGCGTATTGAAATGGTACACGTCGATGCAAACCACATATTCAGCGTGGTTGATTCTTTCTATTGCATACAGCATCGTGTATATGCCAACCATTGCATTGACGAATTCCATTACATTTTATCACATTGACGACCAAGAAAATGATTTTCCAAGAATTCGTGTTTGGGGAACTATAGGTTGGATTGCAGCCAGTTGGGCGTTTCCCATGATTTGGCTTCAAACCAATTTATCCATTCAATGGATGCCGCCATTCTTTGTTGGATTAGAAGTGCCGGACGTCACAAGTCGTTTGGCTGATGCATTGAAATTTTCCGGTATTATTTCAATATTTTTTGCTGCCTATTGTTTTATGTTACCTCATACACCACCCAAGGCAGATGCGGTGGAAAAACTGGCATTCAAAAAAGCATTTCAATTATTTAATAAACCATCATTCAAAATATTAGTTATTGCAAGTTTAGCCATCAGCATTGTACATCAGATATATTTTATTCAAGCGGGACCCTTTCTATCTCATATTGGATTGAAAGATAGTCAAATCGGACCGGCCATGACTATCGGTCAATTTGCTGAAATTATTACCATGATTTTCTTGGGATATTTTTTGAAAAATTTGGGATTTCGGAAAGTAATCACAATTGGAACAGTGGCTTATTTTGCACGATATGCCGTATTCGGCACAGAATCATTACCGGTTTGGCTCATTGTTGTGAGTCAAGCATTGCATGGTATTTGTTTTGCTTTCTTTTTTGCAGCTGCATTCATGTATGTGGACCGCATAACGGATAAAGATATTCGCCATTCTGCCCAAACTGTTTTTGGTATAATTATTTTAGGTGGTGGGCCCGTCATTGGCGGATGGCTCTCCGGATTCCTTCAGGAATATTACACAGCAAATGGTGTATTCAACTTTTCCAACTTTTGGTACACGATTGCAGGCTTGAGTATTTTAACCACATTATTTTTCTATTTGTTATTTAAGGATGAATTAAGCGAAGGAAATTCTGGATGAATGTAAATCGAATAGGGATAGGATTCATCGGCGGTGGATTCATCACCAAATTTCATATTCAATCCTTAGTCGGTGTTCGGGACTGTGATGTAATCGGCGTTATGTCCCGTACAAAAGAATCTGCAGAAGAATCTGCTGCCTTGGCTCGGACCTTAGGCGTGGGGGATGCAAAAGCTTTTGATTCAATTACAGATATGGTTGCAGACCCGAATATTAACGCATTGTGGATCTGTGCTCCGAACTTTACCCGGATCGAGATAATGGAAGAGATTGTTGCAGCCATTGAATCAGGGAAAGGGGAATTGATTGGGATCACCTGCGAAAAACCTTTGGGCCGAAATGTAAAAGAAGCAAAGAAAGTTTTGGAATTGACGCAACAGGTTGGACTTCTAGATGGTTATTTGGAAAACCAGGTTTTTGCCCCTTCTATCACCCGTGGAAAAGAGATCATTTGGGTTCGTGGCGCTGCAACAACCGGGCGACCTTATTTAGCTCGGGCGGCAGAAGAACATAGTGGTCCGCACATGCCCTGGTTCTGGGAAGGTGAACTCCAAGGTGGAGGCGTACTGAACGATATGATGTGTCATTCTGTTGAAGAAGCGCGATTTATGCTTACAGCCCCCGGCGCCAAACGGGAATCACTCACACCTATCAGTGTCAATGCTTACGCATCCTGTTTGAAATGGCAACGGCCGGAATATGCAAAAATCCTCTCTGATAATAGCGATGGAAAAATCGATTATATAAATCGACCCTCGGAGGATTTCGCCCGTTCACTGATCGAATACAAGGATGAGGATGGCCAAAAACTGGTGGTGGAAACAACCACATCCTGGTGTTTTGTGGGCGCAGGTCTTCGGTTGAGCATGGAATTATTTGGTCCGGAATATTCCATGTTTGTCAATACCTTGGATTCAGACTTAAAGGTATTTTTCAGCCGAAAAGTTGCGGGCACAGAAGGAGAAGATCTGGTGGAGAAACAAAATGCCGAATCCGGTGAAATGCCCGTGGTCAGCAACGAAACAGATGCCTATGGCTACACAGCAGAAAACCGGCATATGGTCCAAAGTTTCCTAGCTGGGACACGTCCTGAAGAGAATTTCAGCGACGGTGTGGCTGTGACAGAATTATTGATGACAGCCTATATGAGCGCAGAACAGGATAAAACGATCCAATTTCCACCACCGGGATTAGATGATTTCGTTCCAGCTGTTGCCAAGGGCGAATGGAACCCAAAAAATAAATGAACCAATAATGAAAAAAATAATTTTTATCACCATACTTTGTATAATCACAGGATGCAAGAATCAAACTATAGATTGGATTACATTATTCGATGGCAAAACCGTTTCAGGGATGCGTGGCTATAAAATGGACAGGTTTCCCTGGGATGCTTGGACTATTGAAGATGGGAGTTTAAAAACGATTCCAGGTGGAAAAAGCGTTGATATTATTTCTATAGAAATCTATTCAGATTTCGAATTGGAACTTGAATGGAAATTGCCATCAGGAGGCAATAGCGGTATATTTTATTTTGCGACTGAAGAAGGGCATAGTATTTGGCAATCAGCACCTGAAATGCAAGTTCTGGATAATACGGCACATCATGACAGATTAAAATTGGTAACCTCCGCCGGATCCCTTTATGATCTTATTGCTCCTTCAGAAGATGTGGTTAAGCCAATTGGAGAATTTAACCAAGTGAAGATTATATCATGGGAAAACCATATTGAACATTGGTTAAACGGGAAAAAAATTCTTGAATATGAATATGACAGTCCCGCATTTAAAAAATTGATATTAAACAGCAAATTCAAGGATATGCCCAATTTTGCTAAAGCATCTTCTGGCCGCATTGGTTTACAGGGTGACCACGGCGAAGTATGGTACAGGAATATCAGGATTCGAAAATTAAAGTTGTGATCCTTGGACAGACGACTTTTCTTAAAATCAATTTCATATATGACCGGTGGATTAACTCTATCCGGATTATCCGCATTTAATAAAAATAAAATACCTTTTGAAATCTCCCTTGCAGAATGGTCTTTGCATAAGGCACTATTTTCGGGGGAATTGCATCATCTGGATTTTTGTAAAGTTGCAAAAACCGAATTCGACATTTCTGCTGTTGAATATGTAAATACCTTCTTTTTTGAAAAAGCAAAAGATAAATCCTATTTAAAAGAAATGAAAATAAGAGCAGATGATCACGGTGTTATCTCTCTTTTGATCATGTGTGATAGTGAAGGCAATCTGGGTGACCCTGACCCAATTGCTCGCACAAAAGCGGTGGAGAACCACTATAAGTGGGCCGAAGCAGCAAAAATTTTAGGATGTCATTCCATTAGAGTTAATGCCCGCAGTAGTGGCTCCTATGATGAACAATTGGAATTATCGGCAGATGGTTTGCGTCGTCTAACCGAATTTGGGGATACCATGGGTATTAATACGATTGTCGAGAATCATGGCGGCCTCTCTTCCAATGGTAAATGGCTTTCAGCAATCATGAAAAAAGTAGATCATCCCCGCCTAGGCACACTTCCTGACTTTGGTAATTTTAGAATTCAGGAAGATGAATGGTATGACCGTTATTTAGGGGTTCGGGAATTAATGCCCTTCGCAAAAGCCGTTAGTGCCAAAAGCCATGATTTTGATTCCCATGGCAATGAAATCAATACAGATTATTATAAAATGATTAAAATTGTGCTTAGCGCCGGATATGATGGATATATCGGCATCGAATATGAAGGAAATACATTGAATGAAATGGCAGGGATAAAGGCTACAAAAGATTTGCTGATCAGAGTCAGAGATTCGTTAAAATAAAATTGGAAATAGCTTGAAATATTTTAAAACATCAGACCTTGCCCGTCAGGCATCCTTGCAGGAAAAGTTGACTGAAAGTGCCAAAGCCATGGGTGGCAAAAACTATTTCCTTCATCTATTAGAAGCCATCCAAGAAGCACAGCCTCATCCAATCATTAACAAAAATTGTAAATTCCGATATGCACTTGGGTCGATTAAATGGTCAAAACCCATTTTCAAGGACAAGTTAACACGCCTGAAACACCTTATTAGAATCAGCAATGACGGTAATATTTATCCCAAAAAAGGGGCCAAAGGTTTTAAAGGCGACCTTAATCTTTTACGGACACTTAACCCCATCATCTTTAAAGCGCAGCCAAAAAATACAAAGGATGGTCCGGGGTTTATAGTCCAGCCTTTTGACATTATTGATGAATATACTACCCAAATTAATCCACTTTTTGAAGCAGTATTTTTCTCGCCTGTTTACCAAGTGAAAAAAATTATGAATGCGAAATAGCTTACCATGGACATTATCAAAAAAAATGATATTTCTGAAATTGTAGAGGGACTTGACCTTATACCCATGATCAAGGAAGGGTTTATCGCTTATTCTGAAGGCAGATCTGTCGTACCGCCTGTGGGTGAACTTTCCTTCATGGAACCGCCGGGAGATGTCCATATTAAATATGGATATATTGCAGGAGCGAAATATTATGTGATCAAGATTGCATCGGGATTTTACGAGAATGAAAAGCTGGGGCTCCCAACAGGGGCTGGACTTATGCTACTCTTTGCCCAGGAAACAGGAGAAATTGTAGTATTACTCGCTGATGATGCCTATCTAACGGATGTACGGACTGCAGTAGCTGGAGCGATTTGCGCAGAGCAATTTTCGAATCCGGTTCAATGTATTGGTGTGATCGGGACAGGACTACAGGCGAGACTACAGGTTCAATATTTAAGACCCATTACTGAATGTCGAGATGTGATTGTTTGGGGGAGAAATATTGAAAAAATGGAAAAATATAAATCAGATATGGAAGATCTTGGATTTGACGTAACCTTAGCTCAATCTCCGCAATACCTTGCGGAAAAATGTAATTTGATTATTACAACAACCGCATCAACGAAACCGATTTTAAAAACTGAAGATATTCAGCCGGAAACTCACATCACCGCCATGGGATCGGATACGCCAACAAAACAGGAACTGGACTCGAGCATTTTAGCAAAAGCTGATCTTGTTGTGGCTGACAGCATTTCACAATGTGTTGAACGTGGCGAAATATCCCATGCATTAAAAGATGGAAAGTTGGCGAAAAACGATATTGTTGAATTAGGACATGTTTTGAATGGCCAGAATCCTGGGCGAACATCATCAGAGCAATTAACAGTGGCAGATCTGACGGGTGTTGCGGTCCAGGATATCCAAATTGCCACGGCTGTATATGAATCTTATTTGGAGAAACAATCATGAATTTTGAAATTTTTGAGTTAGAACGAAACCAGTCTCTTTTTGAAAATGAAGTGGATTATAATTTATCCGAAAGTGGTGTTCATCCTTTAAAATTAAGTGAAATACTTACTCAGGATGAACAGGATGAATTATTGAACACGAATTTATTTTATGGATATACTAACGGTACGCCGGCATTGAGACAACGTGTGGCGGATATATATGGCCCGAATATTTCCATTGAGAATGTCCTGATCACATCAGGTTCAGCAGAAGCCAACTTTTTGGCCGTAATGACCCAACTTGAAGCAGGGGATGAAATTGTTTACATGGTACCCAATTATCTCCAGATCGGTCACTTAGCCCGAAGTTTTGGAATTAAGGTAATCAATCTTCCCATTCGACAGGATCTTGGTTGGCAATGGGATTTAGATGAGCTTAAAGCATTGGTTACGCCAAAAACAAAAATGATCTGTGTTTGTAATCCCAATAATCCAACCGGGGCCTTGATGTCCGATGAAGTTATGGTTGGCGTGATTGAAATTGCAAAAGAAGCAAATTGCTGGATATTATCTGATGAAGTCTATCGCGGTGCTGAACTGGATGGAAATGAATGTCGATCCTTTGCAGGTGCCACAGACAAAACCATCGTGAATGCAGGTCTATCAAAAGCCTATAGTCTGCCGGGGCTCCGGCTCGGGTGGAGTGTTGGATCAGTGGATTACATTAATCGAGCATGGTCTTTCCATGATTTTACTGTGATTAATGTGGCTTACCTGAGTGATTGGGTGGCGTCCCGAATTCTGGAATATGACCGCAGAAAAAAGATATTGAACCGCACTAAAGACCACTTGAAGTACAATCTCAACATGTTATGTGATTGGGCTGAAAATGTGCCAGCATTAACCATCACCCGGCCCCAAGCGGCAGCGATCACTTTTGCCAAATTGAATATTCCCATGAGTTCAGAAGAATTTGTATTCACCTTGAGAGATAAATACAGTGTTTTGCTGACAGCAGGTAAATGGCATGGAATGGAAGGATTTGTTCGCTTCGGGTATGGGACACCAGCAGATTATGTTAAAAGCGGATTGGATCGGATCAAAACCTTTTTAGACACTTTCTGAATCATTAAAAAATTATAAAACTTGAAAGAATCGTTTCGATAAACCAAAAGCGTTTCTGTAATTTTTCTCCCCAAATTTTAACTCATATAAAGAATTCAATATGTCTCTTATCAATCCTTATATTTTTCGTGAATATGATATTCGCGGCAAAGTCGCAGAAGATTTTCCTGATCACGTAGTCATCAAATTGGGCAAAGCCTTTGGTACCTTCGTCAAACGAGCTGGCGGACAGGAAATTGCCCTAAGTGGTGATATTCGTCTCACCACGCCGGATCTCGTGAACTGGTTCAAGGAAGGTGTTCTTTCCACCGGAACCGATGTGATCAATCTGGGCATTATTCCCACACCGGTGAATTATTATTCCATGTTTCATTTGGGTGTGTCCGGCGCTGTGCAAATTACAGGAAGTCACAATCCCCCTGAATTCAATGGGTTTAAGTTCTCCCTGGATAAAAAAGCTTTTTTTGGCGATGATATCCAATCCTTGTACCAACTTATTGATAAAATGGATTTTGAACAGGGTAAAGGGATGGAGGCCCGATTTAAGATACTCCCCAAGTATAAAGAAATGATCCTGGGCAAGATCAAAATCGAACGGCCCATGAAGGTGGTCATGGATTGTGGGAATGCAGCAGGCGGAATCAATGGACCGGATGTGTTCAAATCACTTGGAATAAACCTGAAAGAATTATTCTCGGAACCCGATGGGACATTCCCGAATCATCATCCGGATCCTACCGTGGAAGAGAATCTCCTGGATTTGATCGCGGAAATGAAAACTGGAAACTACGATGTTGGCTTGGCCTTTGACGGCGATGCAGATCGGGTGGGTGTGGTGGATGAGACCGGTGATATTATTTGGGCTGACCAGCTCATTGCGCTCTTTTTGCCGGAAGTGATCAAAAACGGTGAAGATATTCTTTTCGATGTAAAATGCTCCCAGGCGCTGGAAGATATGATCAATCGCTATGGGGGGAATCCCATTATGTGGAAAACCGGTCATTCTCTTATTAAACAAAAAATGGGAGAATTGGGCTGCAAACTGGGTGGTGAAATGAGCGGTCATATCTTTTTCGCAGATGATTATTTTGGATATGATGATGCCCTTTATGTGGGCGCTCGATTGGTTCAACTCTTATCACGGACTGACAAAAAACTCTCTGCATTGAAAGCAGAGATTCCCGTTTATTATTCCACGCCTGAAATGCGAATGGAAGCTGAGAATGATGAAGAAAAATTCAGGATCGCAAGACAGGCCGTTGCATATTTTTCAGAAAATTATGATTGCAGCACTGTGGATGGTGTTCGCATCAAATTTGGTGATGGCTGGGGACTGGTTCGTTCTTCTAACACACAGCCTGTGATCGTCTGTCGTTTTGAAGCGAATTCACCGGAAAGAAAAGAGGAGATCATGAATCTTGTATTGGGGAAACTCAAGGAATTCGGCAAGTTGGAATTAGGCGGACATTAATGTCATCCTTTAATGAATTAGTTTCCTTTATTCGGACGGAAGTAAACCGGGACCTGAAGCGGTTACCGTTCCCGGAAAGGCCTGTCTATCTTTACGAGCCAATTCGTTTTGCCCTCCGTGGAACCGGAAAACGATTCCGGCCGATCCTTGTTCATCTTGCAGGACGCGCCAACAATGCAGATCCTGATTCATTGATGAAGATCGCCCTGGCTGTTGAACTGCTCCACAACTTTACCTTAGTCCATGATGATATTATGGATAACGATGATATGCGTCACGGCCAAGCAGCTGTTCATTCTAAATGGGATGATTCTACTGCAATCCTGGCTGGAGATGGTATTTATGCCATTGCGCAAATTTTATTGAGTGGACTCCCGGATCGGGCGAATGCGATTTGTCGTTCATTTAGCCAGGCGACCCTGGAAGTATGTGAAGGTCAGGCCTTGGACAAAGAATTTGAGAATGACCTTTCCATTACTGAAGATCAATATTTAGAAATGATCGAGAAAAAGACAGGCTCCCTGCTGGGAGCCTGTGCAGAAATGCCGGCAACTCTCGTTGGTGCTGATAAAGAAGTGATTGATAATTTTGATAAATTCGGCCGTGCCCTGGGCATTGGATTCCAGATCCATGATGACCTGCTGGAGATCTATGGAAACCCGGACGATATGGGAAAAAGTCTCGGCAGCGATATTGCAGAAGGGAAGCAAACCCTGATGGTGATCAAGGCCCGGAACCAATTTGGAAAAGAGTGGGGCACCATAATCGCTGACCCCAATGCACCTAATCTCATGGATATGATACGGTCATTTTTTACGGAAAAAGGCATCAAGAGTGAAACTAAATCCATGGCGCAATCGTATTTTAAATCTGCCCGGGAATCACTGGAAAATATTAGTGATATCAACCGGGATGAACTGAATAAATTTGTAAACCTTGTAGAAAACAGGACCTATTGATGTCAGAAAGATTTGACCCTGAAAATATGTTTGGCTCAATCTGGGATTTCCCGGAAAACCTGACCGAGGCCCTGGAATTAGGAGAGAAGATCTCCTTGAATCATGCTTATAGGCATATCCAAAATGTGGTGGTAGCGGGCATGGGCGGATCCGCCATTGGCGGTGATGTCATTTCCGTTTTGGAAAAAGATAATTTGGATGTCCCATTTGTTGTGTGTCGTGGGTACTCACTCCCAAATTGGGTTAATGAAAATACCCTGGTCGTGTGTTCATCCTATTCCGGCAATACAGAAGAAACACTTTCTGCATTGGACGATGCCGTTTCGAAGAATGCCCAGATATGCGGTATTACCACGGGGGGGAAAATCGCAGACAAATTAAAAGAATTAAATAAAGATGTTGTAATCATTCCCTCGGGACTTCAACCTCGTGCTGCTCTTGCTTTCTCCTTTGTTCCCATGGCAAAATGTTTGGAAAAAGTGGGTGTTTTAACTTTAAGCTTCGGCGATTGGATGGACAGTGCAATTGAAACCATCATTCAGGCCCGGGAAATCTACAGCAAGGAAAACGACAAAAATCCTGTATATGAGTTGGCACAACAAATTCATGATCGAATTCCGGTAATTTATGCAGACAATTCAACATTGGGTGTGGCTGCTATTCGGCTAAAGGGACAGATCTGTGAGAACGCTAAAATGCTGGCCTATCATAATGAACTCCCGGAATTCAATCATAACGAAATCGTGGGATGGGAAAATAATCCTGATATTTTTGAGAAATTATTTGTGCTTTGGCTCACGGATGCCAACGATAATCCCCGAGTGAAACATCGCCAGGAAATCACCCAGGACATCCTGAATGAAGCGGGTGTGGACCAGTATGTTTTGGAAATGACAGGAAATTTATTCCAAGAGCGATTTCTTCATATGATTCACTATGGAGATTGGTTAAGTTATTGGTGTGCAATTCTCCATGGGACTGATCCAAGTCCTGTGGCTAAAATTTCAAGACTTAAGGAAGAATTATCGAAAAGACCATGATTCCTGTAAAAGTACTCAAGATCTCTTACCATCCGGAAAGCAGAAGTTATGCGGTGATTTTGAAGGAAATTGCCGGCGATAAATGCCTGCCTGTCATTGTGGGTTCATTCGAAGCCCAATCCATCGCTCTCGCTATCGAAGTGGTTGATACGCCCCGTCCCCTGACTCATGATTTGATCTGTGATGTGATCACTGGCATTGATGGATCGCTGAAAACCGTCCGGGTGAGTCATTTACAGGATGGTGTTTTTTATGCGCAAATGGAATTGGAATCGGATGATATTGGGAATCGAATCATTGATGCTCGTCCCAGTGATGCGATTGCAGTTGCACTTAGAATGAATGCGCCGATCCTGGTTGCGCCCCGTGTTTTGGAAGAAGCCGGTGTAAAAGAAGACACATTAAAAAATGCAAATCAGCCCAGGAATAAACCAAATCTTTCTTTGAAAGCTTTAAAAGAAAAATTGAAAAAGGCGGTGGAAGAAGAAGAGTATGAAATTGCAGCGAAGCTGCGGGATAAGATAAGCAGCCTGGAATCTTAAAGGGCAGCGCCCATCTCTTCCAAAGCCATTTGAGCTGCAATTTGTTCTGCGGTTTTTTTATTTGTACCCAACCCGGAAGCGAACATCCGTGAACCAATCTTCACCTGAACTTCAAATGTTTTATAATGATCCGGCCCTGTAATATCCTTGATCAGGAAAACAGGATTTTCAATGTCACGGGAGTGGCAATACTCAATGAGTTTCCCTTTATAATTGGTTGATTTCCAGGCTTCTTCCTTATGCGCCCAAATGGTATCTAAAATGAGTCGCCGGCAGGGCTCAATTCCACCATCTAAATACATGGCACCCACCAAGGCTTCGAATACATTAGCCAATTGTTTTTCTGCGATCTTTTCGATCTTCAAATTCACACTGGATTCAATTTTGAGATGATCCATGAGATCCAAAAGTTGACCGATCTGTCCTAAAAATGGTTTTTGAACTAGGGATGCACGGCGTTGTGTGAGTAGCCCTTCATCTCCTTCCGGAAATTCCCGCATGAGTTCCCGGCTCACAATTATGTCCAGAACGGCATCTCCGAGAAATTCTAGTCGTTCGTAATTATTTCTTGGACCTGTATCGAGCGATTTATGGGTAAAGGCTTGTTTGAGATATTCTTTATTATGAAAAATATAGTTTATCTTTTTTTCGATGGGGGAGACAGAACCACTTCTGTCGAGAAAGAATTGTTTAAGTTTTACAAAAAAATTCAATCGTATTTCCGAATACAGATCACCGCATTATGTCCTCCAAAACCAAAGGTGTTGGAAAGGATAGCATTTACTTCATGGGTTTGGGCTGTATTGGGTACGTAGTCTAATGTACAGTCAGGGTCAGGCGTATCGTAATTAATCGTTGGCGGTAACAGTTGGTCCTGGATCGTTTTTACAGCAGCCACGGCTTCGATTCCACCGGCAGCACCGAGAAGGTGGCCCGTCATAGATTTTGTGGAACTGACCTTCAGTGTGCTGCAATGATCGCCAAACAGGGTTGAGATCGCGGCAGATTCATTCCGGTCATTGAATGGCGTGGATGTACCATGAGCGTTAATGTAATCAATATCCGTGGTCTCCAATCCGGCATCCTGGATAGCACGTTCCATCGCTTTAAGTGCACCAGCGCCGCCCAAGGCAGGTTGGGTCACGTGGAATGCATCGTCGGTTGCGCCATATCCTGCTAACTCAGCCAGGATCGTAACATCGCGCTTTTTTGCATGACTTTCCGTCTCGATAACTAACATCCCGGCACCTTCGCCCAACACAAATCCATCCCGACCATTTTCAAAAGGACGACTGGCTTTTGTGGGTTCATCACAGGAGGTAGACAGGGCGCGCATGTTGGCAAACCCGGCGATCGTCAATGGGGTTACACTGGCTTCAGTTCCGCCACAGATCATCATGTCGGTATCTCCGGCAATAATGAGTCTCATGGCCAATCCGATCGCATCCGTAGCAGACGCACAGGCAGATGTGACCGTTTGGTTCGGTCCGCGGAATCCCCAGCGAATGGACAAATGGCCACCGGCAATATTCGCGATCATCTTTGGAACAAATTGGGGGGACACGCGGCGTGCACCACGATTTTCCAATGTTGTATGTTGTTCTTCCAGTGTTTGGATGCCGCCCACACCGGTTCCAATGGTAACACCAACACGATCCAGATCCAATGTTTCAGGATTGATGCCAGCCATGGTCACTGCTTCATCAGTAGCAACCAATGCAAAAACAGAAAATGAGTCGAGTTTGCGGATTTCCCTGGGATCCAATACCGTCTCCGGTTGGAAATCCGATAACTCGCCAGCGATACTGACCCGATGGTTAGATGAGTCAAAATAGGTTATGGGGCCGATACCGCTTTTACCCGCAGTACAGGCGGTCCAAAATTCATCTACGTTATTACCATTGGGTGCAAGAACACCCAATCCTGTAATAACTATTTTTTCTCGGGTCATACTCTTAATTCCGTTTATTTAACTTTTTCGATATAATCGACGACAGAACCAACTGTCATCATATTTTCTGCGTCATCATCCGGAATCTCAATCCCGAACTCTTCTTCCAATTCCATGATTAATTCTACGGTGTCGAGTGAATCAGCACCAAGATCATTTACGAAATGGGCATCTGTATTTATTGCATCTTCTTCAACACCGAGTTTATCGATGATGACTTCTTTTACTTTGTCAAATGTGGACATATTGTCTCCTTGGTTAATTAATGACTCGGCCGCCATCAACTGTGATGGTTTGACCGGTGATGTAACTCGCTTCGTCGGATGCCAGGAAGAGTGCCGCGTGTGCGATATCTTCCGGTGTTCCGATCCGGCTTGCAGGAATCCTCCTTAAAAATTGTTCTTTCAATTCGTCGGATAATTCATCTGTCATATCGGTTCCAATCCAGCCGGGAGCGATACAGTTGACGGTGATGCCACGCGTTGCAACTTCTTTCGCAACGGATTGGGACAACCCGATGAGCCCTGCCTTGGACGCGGCATAATTGGCCTGTCCAGGATTTCCAGTCAATCCAACGATAGATGTGATATTGATGATCCGCCCGCACCGATTTTTCATCATCGGACGAATGGCAGCTTTCATACCGTGAAAGGCACCTTTTAAATTGATGTTAAGAACGGTGTCCCATTGTTCTTCTTTCATGCGCATGAGCAAATTATCCTGGGTGACACCGGCATTGTTGATCAAAACATCCAGTTTGCCCTGTTCCTTGGCAGTATCCTTGATCAAAGTTGTGAACGCTTCGCCATCACTGATATCACAAACAACATGAGATGCTGATCCGTCATTGGCATTAATTTCATCCGCCAGTGATTTGATGGCATCTTCAGATCGAGCCACACACACAACATGTGCACCGGCCATTGCAAAAACCTGGGCGATCACTTTCCCGATCCCTCGGGATGCGCCAGTTACAATGGCAACTTTATCGGATAAACTAAACATTGAAATTTTCCACCTGTTCTAGTGATTCGACACCTTGCGATAGTGTTTTGCGGTCCATGCGTTTGTTGAGTCCTTGGAGAACTTTTCCGGGACCCACTTCAACAAAAGACTCGATTCCCAACTCTTTCATGGAAAAAATAGATTTTGTCCAGAGAACTGGATTCTCTAACTGTCTAATGAGTGAATCTTTAATATCGCTTCCTTGTGTCACCGGTTTGGCATCAACGTTTGTAAAAACGGGATAAAGTGTATCTGAAATTTCGAGAGAATCGAGCATTTCAGCAAGTGCTTCTCTTGCGGGTGTCATTAGCGGAGAATGGAAGGCACCGCTCACATTTAATTGGACTGCTATCCGTGCACCAGATTCCCTGGCGGAAGCCATGACTGCGGTTACAGCATCTGGGGAACCGGAAATCACAACTTGTCCTGGTGAATTGAAGTTGGCAGCCACAACCACACCATTTTCGGAATAACCGGAACATAAATCAGTCACGGCTTCATCACCCATTCCAATGATGGCTGCCATGGTTCCTTCCTGGATCTCTCCGGCTTTTGCCATGCTGTCGGCACGGACTTTCACGAGAGATAAACCCGTTTCAAAATCGAAAGCATTTGCCACAGCCAACGCAGAATATTCACCCAAACTATGTCCTGCAACTGCATTTGGGGCGACGCCTTTTCCCTTCAATAGTTCACCCAAAATAACCGAAACAATATAGATAGATGGTTGGGTGTATCGGGTTTGTTTTAACGTGTCTTCCGGCCCATAAAAAATAATGGTTTGAATATCACATCCCATGATTTCATTGGCGCGTTCAAAATATTGTCTTCCTAAATCGGTTTGATCAAAAAGGTCTTTTCCCATCCCAACTTTTTGGGAAGCTTGGCCGGGGAAAAGCCAGGCTGTTTTCATCAGGATGCTTCCCATCTCATCAAGATACTACCCCAGGTAAATCCTGCACCAAATGCAGCGAGAAGAATGATATCTCCATCTTTGATCCGGCCATCTTCAACCGCTTCATTCATGCCAATTGGAATGGTCCCTGCTGTTGTATTTCCGTAAAAATCAATATTGATCAAAACTTTTTCAGCAGGAATATTGCAACGGTTTGCCGCTGCATCAATGATTCGTTTATTGGCTTGGTGGGGAATAAATAAAGCTATATCATCGCCCGTTAAATTATTTTGTTTCAGGATCCGTTCAGAAACATCTGCCATACCCTTTACTGCAAATTTGAAAACCTTCTTCCCATCCTGCCTGATATAATGTTGTTTTGCTTGGACGGACTCAACTGTTGCAGGCATCCGGCTTCCGCCACCCGGTACATGAAGAAAATGGCCTCCAGATCCATCCATATGGAGAATCGAATCAAAAATCCCACTGCCCGATTCAGTGGGTTCCAGGATTGCACCCCCGGCACCATCTCCAAAAAGAACGCAGGTATCACGATCTGTAAAGTCAAGGATGGATGACATAGTATCCACACCAATCACCATTACTTTCTGATATTTCCCGGAATTAATAAATTTGCTACCGGTTTCTAATCCATAAAGAAAACCCGTGCATGCACCACTTAGGTCAAATCCCCATGCGTTTGTTGCACCAATATTATTTTGGACGAGTGCTGCTGTAGAAGGGGCAAAATGGTCTGGTGTTACTGTGCAAACGATAATGATATCGATCTCCTCTGCGGGTATGCCTCGTTTTTCCAAAAGAGAATTTGCAACTTTAGTAGATAGATCAGACGTGGCCTCATTTTCGGCTGCAATATGGCGCTGCGAAATCCCCGTTCTTGTGCGGATCCATTCGTCGGATGTTTCCACCAATTTTTCCAATTCAAAATTGGTCATGACCCTTTCAGGCACGTAATGAGCAGTGGCTGTGATCTTTGCGTTCAATTTAATGTCCAAAATGAATGGCTAAACTTTTTTGTGTGTCCGCAATCAAATTGTTATCAATACACTTTTGAGCAACCAGAATCGAATTCATGATAGATTTTGGCCCAGAACTACCGTGACAAACAATAGAGATGCCATTGACACCCAATAGGGGAGTGCCACCGTGTTCTTCATAATCATATTTGGCTTTTAATTGATTAAAAATGGGCCTCATCAATCCTGCACCAATTTTATAAGATAATTTTTCATTGATCATATTCTTGATTTCATCTGTAAAAAATGTGATCCAGGATTCTGCGAATTTTAATAATGTATTTCCAACAAACCCGTCGCAAATCAATACATCTGCTTCTGAAGTGAGCAAATGTCGCCCTTCAATATTTCCAACAAAATTGGGCATTTCTGATAATAGCTTGTACGCTTCTACATAAAGTTCGGAACCTTTACTTGGTTCTCCGCCAATATTGATCAGGCCAATTTTGGGTCCTGCAAATCCTTCTACATGATCGTAATAATGGGAAGCCATCAGGGCAAATTGAACCAAATGTTCTGGTTTCGCATTCGGATTTGCGCCCACATCGCATAAAACTTTCCCGCGTCTTTCAGTAGGAAAATAAGCAGCCAAAGCCGGACGCCGGACACCGGGAATTCGCCCCAAAGTTAAAAGGGATGTTGACATGATTGCACCGGTGTGCCCCGCACTGATAAATCCTTCCGTATTTCCTTCTTTCACCAATCGAATCCCTCGGACCAAGGATGAATTCGGTTTTGTTTTCAACACTTTGGATCCTTTATCTTCCATGGTGACCACCTCATCCGTATGCACAATTTCAAGGGCTTCTGATTCACGACCCGCTAATTCATGCCGAATGGCAGTTTCATCTCCCACGAGGATAAGGGTCAAGGCGTTGGACGCTTTTTCTATCGCATCCAATGCACCTTGGACAACTGCGTGGGGGGCGAAATCGCCTCCCATGGCATCAAGGGCAAATCTCATTTAAAAAGGGGATTGATTAGGCAGCAGAAACAACCGGACGACCGCGATAGTATCCGCAATTTGGGCATGCTCTGTGCGGCATTTTTGTTTGGCTGCACTGCGCACAACGGGTAGTGGCAACAGCGTTTGATTTATAATGGGTGCGACGTTTCCGTGAACGTGCTTTTGATTGACGTTTCTTTGGCAGTGCCATGAAATCTCCTCAAGTCTACTGTGGTTTAAATTTCTTTAATACATCCCAGGGACTTTCAGGTTCATCTGGTTTACAGTCACAGGATTTTTGATTCAAATTTGTTCCGCATTTGGGGCAAAGTCCTTTACAATTTTTATTGCAAATTGGATTCATGGGTTCTGCTAAACGAATAATATCGGCTATCGTACCATTCAATTCAATATGATCTTTGTTTTCCGGGAAATGGACCACATTCTGGTTAACATCTCCCGTGATTTCTTCCTTGGCAGTGAGCCATAATTTGATTGGAAGGGTGAGATCTATTGGATTGTCGCACAAGCAGCGAACACATCCATATTCAGGTGTTGCTTTTATTTCCCCGGATAATTGGAACCCAAACTGGACGGCCTGGACCGATAACTCACAGGCAATATGGTCATCAGAAAAAACCGTTCCACGGTCGGGTAATTCCCCTGCGGACATGTCAAAAAGCTTTTTGTTAAACTCGGATGCTAATTCCGATCGTAATAGCTTCATTTACAGCCGGCAAAATTACCTTTTTTCTCGAATTTATCCAAGATCGAAAGGTGGATAAGGGTTAAGTGTTTTTTATGAGAAACTCTGGTTCTTATTCTTTAGTATCACTTTCATCAGATGAACCTTCATCATCAGAATTATCATCATCTGAAGCACTATCCGCATCAACAGAACCAGGTTCATCATCGTCATCATCATCGAAACTAAAATCATCATCCATATCTTCTTCCAACTCATCTTCATCTTTTCTTTCCAGAAGATCGTCATCATCAGATTTCTTTTTAAAAATGATAAACATCAATGTTTCGCCAACGGAGATGATCGATAATCCGTATGACAAAATTGAAAGTCCAACGATAAAAATGGAAATAGCGAGAAGAACCCCGGCAACCGTTTCAGACCCGGAGAGGGGGCCACTTGCTGCAGGAACACTGCTGTTAAAAAAGGACAGGCAACCGCCAAAGCAAGCCGTGAGGCAAGCCGTCAAGCATCCACAGCATCCTGCAATAAAAGAGCAGAGCCAATCAGGGTAAACCAATAATGTAGCATAGTTCACCATCCCGGAAAGTTTTGCACCCATGAACCAATTGCATCCAAAGATATAATTGATGAGCCCATATCCTGCGCTCCAGATCCAACCGAATAAGTAAACACTGATCACTAACAAGGGGATCAGGACAAGATGATAAGCAATGATACGCCAAGGTTGGGACCAAGTAATTGAATAGGATTGAAAGACTGTTCCCATGGTATCTTCTTCATAAGTACCTACGATGGCTGGTGTGTAATGAAGTGAAACCAAAAGGACAAATGCAGTATAGATCGTAAAAATAGATCCAAAGAAATAGAAGAGATAGGGTACGGCAAATATGAATTCACCCAAGTAAGGGATTTTACCCATTAAGGCGAATATTGCGGCAAAGACCAGGAAAAATGCAATGATTAGAACAATGGATATGGGTGCAAAAACAACCGGATGCCAATGTTTATAAACATATTCCCACGCATCACCTGCAGAAAAGAAATCATTTCCTTTCAACTGTTTTAAAGTTACACGAGTCACAGCAGTACTCGCTAAATAGATGGCAAGGATCCAGGCTTCCACACCGATAAAATAGGTGACCCATGCAACCCACTCAGCTTCATTGCCAAAAAGGCATGGGTAAAGCCCGTATTGACCGAGGGCATCGGTGAATGACACGCCAGCCATGGCCAATGACAGGTAGGAAAAGATCCAGTACAGGATATATCCAGCCAGGTTACCCACCATGAAGATCCAGATCTTTTTACCACTTAAGGCAAGGCGGGGTGTACGAAAAATATCTCTTACGTCAAAATAAAGGTCCATGGGTCCCATAGTATTATCTCCAAATTAATTAGCGTTCTTTTCTTACAAAATCCACCCAAGTGGCCATACCCAATTCTCCCGAGAGAGCATCGGCTGAAGCCTTGGCTGAATTATAATTATCATAACTTCCTACACGAACACGATACCAGATCTCGTCCGTGTCAAACACAGCTTTCTGGATGTAAGCATCGTATCCCTTACTGATCATCTTTTGAGAAAATAGCTGTGCATCATTCAACATCCGTTTTGAGGTGATCTGGATGGTGAATCGATCTGTCTTTGCAGCAATGGATGCGCCTTTTCTCGGTTGTGTGGCTTTTGCCTGTACAACTTTAGAAGTGGTAATCTTCGCTACAGGTGCATCATTATCATCTTCTTCATAGTCCTCATCGTCTTCCTCTTCGTATTCATCATTTTCTTCATAGTCCTCATCGTATTCCTCTTCCTCAAAGGTTACAACTGATTCTTCTTCCAGATCTTCATTCAGCCATTCTTCTTTTAAATCTTCTTCAGATTTTTCATTATCATCACCAACATCAACTTGTTGGCTGGGGTCCGTAATAGAGAAAGCAAAGGCTTGATTTGAGATCTCATCTCCGTACTGGGAAACAATCACTTCCACGGAATAGTCACCGGGATAGTCTGGAATGAAGAACATTTTCTGACCATCATCAGAAGCGAAAAGATCTGAAGAATTCATGAGGGAACCGTCGGGCTGATTCGCCAATGTCCAACTGTAATCCACATCCTTTCCTTCTTCAGGATTCTCGGCTGTGATTGAAATGGATTCGCCCACATACCCCTCGATGCCGCCTCCGCTACAGGCGAAAAACGTCATCAAAATAAATAAGGATAGGATTTTTCTCATTAGAAGGAATTATTGATTGCTTATAAGTTCACTCTCTGTGAAGAAAAAGGCAATTTCTTTTTCAGTATTTTCATCGCTATCTGAACCATGGACCGCATTTTCACCCAAACTGGTTGCAAAATCTTTCCTGATGGTCCCTTCCGCAGCATCTTCCGGGTTGGTTGCTCCGATGATTTCGCGCCATGCAGACACAGCATTTTCTTTTTCCAGCGCCAAGACCATACAGGTGCCGGATGACATGAATGTGGTGAGTTCACCATAGAAAGGACGCTCTTTATGAACGAGGTAGAATCCTTCTGCTTGTGCTAATGTCATTCTCATGAGTTTGGCAGACAGAATCTTGAAATCTGCTTGTAGAATGCGATCATAGATTTTTCCCGTATATCCACTATTGACTGCATCCGGTTTAATGATTGCAAATGTTCTGTTTGGCATTTTTATATTCCCTATTTTTAAGCCGATCCTTGAGCCTGTCGATAGGTTCGGTGATTTAATTCTGTGTGGTTCCCTTCGACAAGCCCAGGGAACGAAAAGTTTATATGTCCATAGCTGCTTTCATGAGGTCACCAATATCCGCAACAGATTCAGCAACTGCGATTCCGCATTCATTTAGAATTCTCATTTTTGCTTCCGCAGTATCATCACCACCGGAAACAATTGCTCCGGCATGTCCCATCCGTCTGCCGGGAGGCGCCGTTTGTCCGGCAATGAATCCAACCATGGGTTTAGACACATTATCCCTGGCCCAACGGGCAGCTTCAATTTCCATTTGCCCGCCGATCTCACCAATCACCACAATTCCTTTTGTCTCATGGTCTGCTTCGAATAATTCGATACAATCTTTCATGGTAGTTCCAATAATTGGATCACCACCAATACCGATAGCTGTGGTTTGTCCCAGACCCACATTCACCAATTGATCAATCGCTTCATAAGTGAGTGTTCCGGATTTTGAGATCACACCAATATTTCCTTTCTTGCAAATGAAGCCCGGCATGATGCCCAGTTTACATTCGTCCACCGTAATGATACCTGGACAGTTAGGGCCAACAAGACGAGTTCCTTTTTGGTCCACCACTTTTTTCACTTTCACCATATCATGGACAGGAACACCTTCCGTGATACAGACCACCACTTTTATGCCTGCATAACTGGCTTCAATCACAGCTTCCGCAGCGAAGGGTGGGGGAACAAATATAATGGATGTGTCCGCACCCGTTTGTTCCACCGCTTCCTCAACAGAATTGAAGACCGGAACACGATCGTCTAGCGTTTTTTGCCCACCTTTTCCCGGTGTTACACCCGCAACAACATTGGTGCCGTAATCCAGCATTTGCCCGGCATGGAATTGTCCTTCTGAACCCGTAATCCCCTGGACTACGATTCTTGAATCTTTATTTACTAAAATTGACATATGAATTCTCCTACGTACCTATGGCAGCTTTTACAACTTTTTCAGCAGCATCTTTCATGCCGACTGCGGGGATAATATCCACACCGGATTCGCTTAATATCGTTTGAGCTTCCTTGGCGTTGGTTCCTTCCAAGCGAACCACAACCGGAACTTTTAGCCCCAATTCTTTCACCGCTTGAACCACACCATTTGCCACACGATCACAACGGACAATACCGCCGAAAATATTGATTAAAACGGCTTTAACGTTTTCGTCAGATAAAATAATTCGAAAACCGTTTTTCACAGTTTCTGCAGAAGCGGTACCGCCTACATCCAGGAAGTTAGCCGGTTCCCCGCCCGCAAGTTTTATAATATCCATGGTCGCCATTGCGAGACCGGCGCCATTAACCATACAGCCTACGTTTCCGTCGAGTTTAATGTAATTTAGGTTGAATTGAGCCGCTTCAACTTCGTTAGGATCTTCTTCATTCAAATCGCGCATCTCTGCGATATCTTTATGTCGGAAAAGGGCATTATCATCCAGATTAACTTTAGCATCTAAAACAATGACTCTTCCATCTGTAGTGAGGATAAGAGGATTCACCTCTACAATAGTTGCATCAATACTTTGATAGGCGTGATACATTTGCATAAATATTTTCATGGCTGCTTTAAAAGCATCGCCGGTGAGTCCCAACCCATAAGCCAGTTTTCTGGATTGAAATGATTTCATCCCGAGAAGCGGATCAATCCAGACCTTTATTATTTTTTCCGGAGTTTCTGCAGCCACTTTTTCAATCTCTACGCCACCTTCTGAAGACACCATGAAAACATCCATGCTTTTTCCGCGGTCCAACGTGATGGCTGCATAATATTCTTCTGCAATGTCGAATGCTTCTGTGACATACACTTTTCGGACGAGTTGACCTTTTTCACCGGTTTGGTGTGTGACCAGATTCATGCCTAAAATATTTTTAGCATTTTCCAACGCTTTGTCAAAATTGGGTGAATATTTCACACCACCGCCTTTACCACGGCCACCCGCATGAATTTGTGCTTTTACAATCACATCTTCTGTATTGAAGTCTTTTTGCACCTTTTTAATGGTTGATTCAGCATCTTCGATTTTTTCGAAAACATAGCCATCCTGAACAGGCATGCCGTAATCTGCGAAGATCTTTTTCCCCTGGTATTCATGAATCTTCATATTTCATTCCTTATTTCTGTCCCGGCATTGCCGTCCAAGGCATCCTTGATGCAGGGAATAGATGTTATCATAACTTTTTCTCCGTGATATTTCAAAAAGTGCATAGCTGCCTTTATCTTTGGCCCGATGCTCCCTTGCTGAAATTCATCTTTAGTGTATAATTCTTTTGCTTCTGATCGCGTCAACGATCGAATGGATTCCTGATTATCTCTGCCATAGTTTCGATACACGTTTTCCACATCCGTAATGATCCATAATTCTTCCGCACGGAGGATCCGTCCAAGTTTTGCTGCAGCATAATCTTTATCAATGACTGCATCGAGTCCTTCAAGATGCCCCGTAGGATCGTTATAAACAGGAATCCCACCGCCACCGGATGCGATAACAATTGTGCCCCGATCTACCAACGTCTTAATTGATTTTCCGTGCATAATGTATTCCGGCATAGGAGAGGGAACCACACGGCGCCATTGTCCCGGTTCCTGCTCTTTGATGCTCCACCCGAATTTTTTGGCCAATGATTTTACTTCTTCTTCATCATAACGCGCGCCTATATATTTTGAAGGGGCCTTGATAGATGGATCATTTTCATCCACAATCACTTGGGTGACTAAGGTAACCACTTCTCGATCCACATTCATATCGCGCAACTTGTTTTGTAATGACTGCTGAATCATATAGCCGATGGAACCCTGTGTACCGGCAACACAAACGCCCAAAGGAAGAGGCGGAACTTTATCATGGGTCAGATCCATGCGCAGGAGTTCGTTTCCCACCTGCGGTCCATTGCCATGATTAATACAAAGATTGTAGCCCCGATCAATGAAGTGACCAATGCCATCCAGCGTTTCCCGCGTGTGGGCGAATTGCTGGGAAATGGTTCCGGCTTCGCCCTTGGGAGAGAGACTGTTTCCGCCCATGGCGATCATGGCTGTGCGAGTGGACATTATTTATTAATTCCTTCTAACTTAAAATATTCATAAACGCAAAAGCACCATACCTGCACTCCATTACGGCAGACAAGCGGAGACGCAAAGTGTTTATTATTAATGGAATAACAAATCATGGTTATTTAAGAAATGTTTTATCATTTTTGAATTTAATTTTTTTATTTTTATTTCTTTGCGAATTTGCATCTTTGCGTTAAAAGCTAATGAATTAATGAGACTATCCGCATTTTATTGAACTTGTCCCTTTTTTCAGAATCCTAATTCCTAATCCTGTTCCAAAAATGGATAACGATAATCAGTCGGTGTATCAAAAGTTTCTTTCACCGTTCGTAGGGAAATCCATCTTAATAGATTCAGATTTGAACCAGCTTTATCATTGGTTCCGGAAGCGCGGCTGCCACCAAATGGTTGTTGACCCACTACAGCACCGGTGGGTTTATCATTAATGTAGAAATTCCCGGCGGCATGCATGAGGCGATCTTTTGCTTCAGCCAAGGCTTCTTTATTTTTCCCCATGATGCAGCCCGTTAAAGCATATTGTGATGTGGAATCCACCAAGTCAATAATGGCATCCCAATCCGCTGGATCATAAAGATAAATAGTTAATACGGGACCAAATATTTCTTCTTCCATTGTTTTGAATTTGGGATCGGTGGTCAGAATAGTCGTGGGTTGAATAAAATATCCTTCAGAATCATCATAAGTCCCACCGGAAATGATTTCAGCATCATCAGAATTCTTGGCAAAATCAATATAAGTGGTAATGGAATCAAAAGCAGGTTTATCAATAACCGCATTCACAAAATTAGAGAAATCACGTGGAGAACCCACCTTGACTGTTCCCAAATCAGATAAATATTTTTCTTTCACATCATCCCAAATAGTGGACGGGATATACGCCCGTGACATGGCGGAACACTTTTGTCCCTGAAACTCAAAAGCACCACGGATCATAGCAGTGGCCAGTTCATCCGTATCCACGGATTCATGGGCGAGACAAAAATCCTTGCCACCTGTTTCACCGACAATTCTTGGATAGGTTTTATATTTGTCAATATTGGTTCCAATCGTTTTCCAAATATGGTGAAACGTCGCTGTTGAACCAGTGAAGTGGATGCCGGCCAAATTCAGATTGGACAAAACAGGATTCCCAACTTTTCCACCGGAACCGGGAATAAAATTGATCACACCAGCAGGCAAGCCTGCTTCTTCCAACATTTTCATTAAATAATAACAGGGGAGAACCGCACTGGATGCCGGTTTCCACAAAGCTACATTTCCTAAAAGTGCCGGAGCAGAAGGAAGGTTAGCAGCGATGGATGTAAAATTGAAAGGTGTTATGGCAAATATGAATCCTTCCAGTGGTCGATATTCCAAATGGTTGTGCATGCCATCCGGAGAAATGAGCGGTTGATTGGCATAGATCTCCTCTGCGTATTGCGCATTAAAATTAAAAAAATCGATCAATTCGCAGGCAGCATCAATTTCGGCCTGGAATGCATTCTTACTTTGGTTGAGCATGGTGGCTGCATTGATGGTGTCCCGCCACGGACCTTGCAAAAGTTCTGCTGCTTTTCTGAAAATGGCAGTTCGCTCTTCCAAGGATGTTTTAGACCATGTTTTCCATGTGTCCATAGCTGCATCAATGGCCATGTTGGCTTCGGTTTCTCCTGCTTTATGAAAGGTAGCCAAAACATGTTGATGATTGTGGGGCATAACACAGTTTCCCGTATCACCGGTTTTAATTTCCTTACCACCGATGATGAGTGGTATCTCGATTGTTTGGGCAGCCATTTCATCATATTTGGCTTGCAGGCTGGCTCGCTCCGGGGATCCTGCTGCGAAGGATAGGATAGGTTCGTTTACTGCTTTAATAATTTGACTCATGGATTAAACTCAACTAAATAAAAATGGGTTGAAAAAAGCCTGGAAAATTACCGGTGAGACATCGGTGAGACAAGAAAGAGAGTTGATTTGAAAAGTTGAAAGATAAAATAAGAAAGGTGAAAAGATTTCAGAAATAAACCAGGACTAAGCCAACTCTAATTCCAATTGTTGGGTTGCTTCCATAAATTCATTTAATCCTGATTGCATCACTGGAAGATTGATCGCCGACACTATTTTTTACTACTATGATCTAAAAAAAGCATACAATTATTCCCCTTTTCCAAAGGGGGTAGTGGATATCAAAAATGTTGATGCTTTTTTTATTTCATACAAGTTTAATCCCATTCCACCTTTTGTACCGTATCCACAAACTCATTCAAGGCAGACCGCATTTCGGCTAATCCGGGAGCTGTTACTAATTTTTGCCGAAATCCAGAAGCACCGGGAAATCCCTTAATATAATTGGAGAAATGTTTCCGCATGAGATTGGAGCCGGTTTGCTCACCGCGATTTTCCAGAAGAAGATCAAAGTGCCGACTGCACATATTGGCAATATCTAAAAGTGAAGGAGAGGGTGGATTAGGTTCACCATTGAGCCGAGCTTTAGCTTCCAGAAAGAACCATGGATTCCCGTGAGCTGCCCGTCCAACCATCACCGCATCGCATCCTGTTTCATCAAACATGCGCATCATATCATCAGTGGTGCAAACATCGCCGTTCCCAATTACCGGAATTGAAACAGACTCTTTTAAGAGTTTGATAAAATGCCAATCCGCTTTTCCGGTATAACGCTGTTTGGTGGTTCGGGGATGAAGTGCAATAGCTTTCACCCCGATTTTTTCCAATCGTTCGCCCACCTCAGGAACAACAATTGATAACTGATTCCAGCCCACACGCATTTTTACTGTAACAGGCGTTTCTGGAATAGATTCCACAACGGCTGCCGTAATATCATCCATCAAACAGAGATCCTGAAGCGCTGCGGATCCGCCACCTTTTTTGGTTACTTTCGGTACGGGACAACCATAATTGATATCCAAAATATCCGGCCGAAATGTTTCTACAACATATTTCGCTGCCTGACCCATGGTTTCAGCATCATTCCCGAAGATTTGGATACCGATGGGTCGTTCAGACTCTTCGAATCGGATCATGCTTAATGTTTTAGTATTCTCCCGAATGATTCCATCCGCAGAAACAAATTCAGAATAGACCACACCAGCGCCCATTTCTTTACACAATATGCGAAATGGGTAATCCGTTACCCCAGCCATTGGAGCGAGGACAACAGGTGTTTCGATTTGAACATTTCCGATTTTCATGGGGTGGAAATTAGGAAATCAAATCACTAGAATACTATAAACCACAGTTTGAAAATTGAGATTGATTATTAA